>OBVY01000463.1_pt1 | contig 43572 bp, 44 predicted proteins | sample 1538051 | NCBI WGS metagenome assembly OBVY01 (sample SAMEA2580017, study PRJEB22360) | human gut metagenome | biome: human gut; feature: human-associated habitat; material: faeces | place: Denmark | collected 2008/2010 | reverse complement strand
CACGTTGCCGTACTGGGAATCGTTGCCGATGTCGGTGATGCCGATACGGTCGCCGCCAGTCCAGGTGGTTCCGCTGGCGCGGGTGGCGGGGGCGATGTTGGCGGTAAACTGGGCGGCCACGGGGTCACCGTTCAGGTTCTCGTTGTCGTTGTTGCAGGCTGCCAGTGCGAGGGCGAGCGTTGCAAGTGTAAAAAATCTCGTCTTCATTATATTAGTTTAATTCCATTTCAATATTTGCTGCACCTCAGCAAAATCAAAGCAAGCTTTGCTCCTACGTTCGGTTTACTAATTATTTACAAATCGGCATTTACATCATCACCTTTCACTTCTTCCCAGCCGTTGATTTCGGCTCCGTCCACTTCCATGCCTTCGGGAGTCTCAACCAGCGTTCCGCCGAGGGTCAGCGATTCGCCCTTTCCGGTGTTGAACTCCTTGAGGGCTTCCGTAAGGTCGCTTTTCAGCGTGGTGGGGGTCGGGTTGCCGTCAGCATAGCGGATTTCACCCGTCAGCAGTTGTTCCGTGCCAGTCACACCCAGCAGCTGCACCGTGGCTTTCCACTTGCCGGCATCGTCACCTTCGGTAATCTTGGAGAAGGGCAGCACGACGTTCGAAGCGGCTCCGTAGGTATCGGTAGCGAAGTCGAGTGTTCCGGCTGCACCCGTCAGATGGGCAACAATCTCCGTGATGCGTCCGGCGGCATCACCTGTAGGTTCGACGACAAGCGTCAGTTCGCGTACCTGCTGCTTCATTGCGGCGGTCAGCGGATAGTCCTTGTCTTTCTCGATGCTCACCTGTTTCGTATAGGTGAAGAACCATCCCGGGGCATTGTTCACAAAGGCATCCGTGCCTGCCCGGTTTCCCGTGGCTGCGGCAATGGTGGCGGTGGTACCATTTACCGTGATTCCTTCAGCTGGGTTCCACACCGCAAGGGTGTAGCTGCCCGGAGCAAACAGATGGTCGGGGGCATGGGTGGCGGAAGTCTCCTTACCCGTATAGCCACCCATGGTGACCGTCCATGTGGCAGGAATGTCAATACCCTCACCGCGGGCCGACCAATCGGCTGTCACCGCAATTTTCCCATAGTCGGGATGCGGCGTGTCATAAAGCGTGTCCTTCACGCAGGAAGAGAGCAGCACGGCGGCTGCCATTCCTACCATATTTATATATTGTCTTGCTTTCATACTCTATTCCTCCGTATTAGAATAACTTCCATACCAATGTCACACCGGCATTGATGGGACCACACCAATCTTTTGTTTCGTTGCCGCGGCGTACACGTACACCGTCGATGACTTCATATTTTTCGAAATCGGCATTCAGGTAGCCCAAACCAAGGTTGAAATCAAGAGCCAATGCCTTGTTCAGCCGCAGCTGATAGCCGGCGGTGATGCCGCCACCCATCAGGTCGCCCTGCTTGCCTGCTTCGGAGAACTTGTAGTTGAACTGTCCGGTCTTGAACATAGCACCCAAATACCAGGCTTTCTTCTCACCCATATAGTAACGCACTTCCGGAGCCACTTCCCAGAGTGCATAGCGGCGGTCCTTGTCGCTCCACGTCCAAGAAGTCCATGAGCCGTTTACGGCAATGCCCCACGATGGGCAGATGCGCCATTCAAGTCCTAAATCTGGTGTCAGGGTAGCCCAGCGCAGCAGGTTGGCACGCAGGAAGAGATGATAATCAGTTGTGATTTTGGTTTCCGACGGCGTGTTGGCAAGTGTATTTTGTTGAGCGGCTTTCTCGGCTTCTGCCTTTTCAGCGGCAAGTCGGGCTTCTTTCGCTTTACGCTGCTCTTCGGCAAGCCGTTCCTGCTCGGCACGCTTCTCGGCTGCCAGACGTTCGGCTTCCGCCTTGCGTCGTGCTTCTGCTTCCGCATCCGTCACGGCTGTTTCTTTTACTGGTACCGTCAGGCGCACGGTGACAAAATCACCCTCAGTCGCATGGTTGCGGGTAATGAAGTTTTCTTCCTTGATTTTCGCGCGTGTAATCAGTTCTGATTTCACACGGTTGGCACGAATCTTCGCTGTTGCAAGGTTCTTGACTTCACAGCTCTGCGAATTGCAGTATCCGTCAACCAATAGCGGCAGTTTGCCGTCAAGAATTGTTGCTTTGTTGTTTTCGATACATTCCAACAGGCGGGCAAGTTCCGTGTCATTGCCATTCCAAGGCACGTAGAACATATCCTTCTGCGGAACGAACCGGAAGGTGTAGGTCGTGTCTGCTTTCTGCTGCGCAATGACAGGAAAAGTTACCGTCATCAGCCACAGAAACAGGGTAAGAAAAGTGATTTTTCTGCTCATATAAACTTGAATTTATTATCTTTGTCTTCTCCAAAGGTAATAAATGCTATTCAGCGCCCAAAATATTACAAAAACTTTTTCTGTTGAAATACAGCGTTTTATAAAAAATAGTCGTTTGAGCACTTTTCAAATTGTCGTTAGAGCACCTTTTTATCGAATTAGCACTTTTTGAAAATGGGTTTCTGAGACCTTTTTCAATGTTTTTTAGTACACAAATTATTCCCGATTTGCTTTTTTCCATTTGGCAGGCGTACATCCTTCCTTCTCGGAAAATAATTTGATAAAGTTACTGCGGGAAAGAAAACCGGAGGACTCAGCCAGCTTCTGTATATTGATTTCCGGATGCTCCTTCAGCATGTTTTTCGCATACTCCAACCGGAGACCGGTTATCCATTCGCGGAATGTCATTTTATACGTAGTCTTGATATAAGCGGAAAGATAGGTGCGGTTGGTATGAAGCACATCTGAAAGCTCCTTTATGGTAAGGCCGGGCCGGATATAACCGTCCGCATCGATCCAACCTTTGATTTTTTTCGCCATTTCGGCATGGAAAAAAGGAGTATCCTGCCTCTGTGCCTGTTCCCGGTTTGTGGTGTCACACAGGTCTTCCTCTTCAGAAGTCATGCCATCTTCCATCGCGTTTTCCACCTGTTCGTAAAACAGCAGATAGTTCAGATAGCAAAGGAAGAGATAAATGTAAAACGGTACCGATGACAGAATCCAGATATAGACGTATTCATCAGGCAGGAATGTCAGCAGTCCGCATCCCACCCCGAATGTGACAGCCCAGTAGGTGAAAATGGAAAGCCATTTGATATAGGCACCGATGTCGTCCGCACGGGTGTCATCGAAAATGCGGATGACCCTGTGATAGGCCCGGAGAAGCCTACGGGTCAAGAACAGCCCATAGATAACCAACCATGCGGCCAAGGCAAACATCACCGTTGTCTGTAAACCACCTTTTGGTAACAACAGCAGAACGATGCCGGAAAGGATGGAAAACAGTATCCATAGACAGATATGCGTCCGTAACCGACGTTTGGTGATATAAAAGCGGTCAAGCAGAGTGGTGAGGGCCGAACTGAACAACCAGTAGCACAAAAAATAGGTGGACAGGTTCATCAGGATGGCGGCATCGGTATTCTTGAACCTGATTCCAAAAAAGAAATGTACCGAATAGTTGGCGGCAAGTAACAGTATGGCTACCCCCATAATTCGCCGGGAACGCAGATAATTATTGAAAATGGCTTTTTCCGGGATTGGAGCCAACAAAAAATAAAAGCCGAAGAACGACATCAACGGCAGCGCAATGCAAAGTGAATAACTGTATATAGATGGTTCCATTGTGTAATATGCTTATTTATTTTGCAGGGCAAAGTTACAAAACTATCAGCGAACCGAAGTATTCTCACAGCTTCTTTTTATGTCTAAATAACACTGAAATACTTTTATATTAGATTGATATCGGGTTTACTTTCATCGTTGCCAGGTTCAAATACACCCCATGATGCTCTATCATCCCGTTGCGGAACATCTTCCACAGGATATTGCACCCGAGTTGCGCCAGCGTGGAGTTAATGAACAAGTCCTGCTTCTCCAATGCTTCTGCCAGCGAGCAGCTCGGACCGGAATCCTCCTCCTTCACTCTCGCGTATTTCACGAAACGGGTGATGACCTTCAGCGAGCCGACCGCTTCATACAGCGTGGAAGCCGGTTGCCTGATTTTTTTCAGCACGGTCCCCATTATAACCTGTCCGGTCGTTTGCGTGTTGCCGAAGTCCATCCAGTAGAGTGGCGTGGCATTGTCCGTGTAGGAGGCCGGCGGCATCTTTCCCAGCACGTTCCACAGGTCGAGCCGGGACTTGATGTTGTCCGTGCAGGTGACGGTGATGTTCGCGATTTCATCCCGTTTCACCTCCTTCAACACCGACGGATAGGGTCTGGGCTCCGCTTTCCAGTCGTTGCCGAAGAAATTATTGACACGGGTAATGAGGCATTTCGCCTTGTTCAGGCCTATGTCGGAATCACTGAAGAGTTGGCGTCCGATGTTGGTCCCGGACACGATGTCAGGGTCATAGAGCGTGACGGACAGGCCGGGGTGTCCGAGCGCCCGCAATGTCACGTCGAGCCGGGCCAGACATGTCAGCACCTGCGAACCGGTTCCGCCCGCGCCGATAAGATTCACTGTTACCGGGTGCTGCGGGTCAATCAGGTAGTTGTCGATATAATGCACTCTTTTCATTTCAGTATGTCCTTTAGTTTCAAGTTGTTCAACGGTCTCAGTTCTTCAAGGTCGAAAGGTCTGTCCTTTGCCGCTTTCGTGACCAGAACGAGATTTGATTTGGTCGGGTTGCCATGCGCTCCCAGATGGGAGAACTCCGTCAGCCAGAACTTCCTCTCCCAATATTCGAGCAGTTTCGCGTAGGTCAGGTCTTTCGGCTTCTCTATTCTGGCGGAACCCAGACAGACGCTTGCCTGCGTCACGTTGAAGAACGGGGCGGCATAAAGTTCCGTCTTTTCCGTCGGTTCCCTGTCTTTGCAGGCATAGACATTCAGGTGGCTTTCTCCGGCCTCGTAGATGATTCCCGGCAGATGATACTCCGCGTTCTCTATCTTGAGGGCTTCCTTGAAGAACATCATACGTTTCCGGGGAGAGTTGTACCAGATGTATTTCTCGCTTCCCTTACGCGGGTCGCACCACAACAGGTTGGACGGTATCCTTCCATACGGTGTGGCGCTGTGCCTTTCGGAATAGCCCCGTACCAGCTCGTTCATGAACTCCGCCGTCACCGGACGGCCTTCGCCCATTATACCGCTTTCATCTATATCCCTGACCTCGATGAAATAACTGTTGTCATATACATAATGACTGTTGTCTTCCCGGGCATAGGCAATCAGCGCTGCCCGCGGATGGAGCAGCGTCCTGAGTTTTCTTGTCAATTCGTTCGTTTCCAGCATGTTTTAACAGATTATATTGATGAACTTATCCGCCCATTTGAAGAACCGCTCCGGATAGTCATCCATCCGGAACAGTTCTCCGGTATCGGACGAGAGGTCGCAGGTCGTTACCGGCGTGATGTCATAGGTCTCCCTGCTGTTTGAATTGTAATAGTCAACGAGATATTCAGACACTATATCGTTGATGTCATAGACGACCCTTATCTGCTGTTGCAGGTACATCGGATGGAAATCCGGATTCTCGGAGTAGTAGGCGTCATACCCGTACCCCATGATGCCCCGTTCCGGTGTCAGGAAGGGCAGACCGCTCCTCATGGCGTCGACCAGCTGCCTTTCAAACCCGTTTTGGGGAGTGTACGAGCCGATTGCCCCCGGCAGGTCCTTGTAATAGGACTTTGCAGCCACCCGCCTGAGCAGCCTGCCTATTTTCCCCTCCTGATAGGAACGCACAAGTTTCACCCGGCTTTTCCATTCCTGCGGGTCATCGCCTCCGTCCTCCGAGAGCAGCTCGAATATGAACTCCGCGTCATCGTCATCCAGAATGGTGCTGATACCGTTGGCCGTCATCAGCTTGTGGATAAAGGTAATGGCGATCCTCCTTAAAACGGGACTGAGTGATTCCAGGAACCTCACAGGGAAATAGTACAGCGTCAGACTTCCCCACCGGTGGTACTTCCACAAACGGAAGAAGAGCCTGCCTCTTTCCTGCTCGATATTGACATTCAGCTCATCCCCCACAAGCGCGTCCATCTCGTCGTACAGCCTGGCTATGCCCTCCCCGATACTGTTTCCCGGTGTGTGCGCCGCTTCCTTTTGCAGCAACAGGGCATACTTGAAAAAGGAATCACGCAGGAACTCATAGTTTTCCCGCGTGATTACATTGATGCTGCCGCATTGAAGTCCGTCGTATGTCTCCACGACAAGGCTTTTCAGGGCAACCGGTGCAAGCGCCGTGCTCAGAAAAGAATTACGGCCCCGCTTGGAGCCGCAATCCGTTCTTTCCTGTCCACCCCGTATCGGGTTTCCCTCCGTGTCTGCCCGATGATGAGCCTTGCCAGCTGTTCCTGCCGGTGTTCGTCCAATGGTACACATGGTTTCTTGTTTTTCTTTTTCCTGTTCTTCCTCATATATCCTATCCTTTGGTTCCGACAGTGGTCTTGAACTCGTACACGGCCTTGTCATCCTTGAGTACCGGACCGTGTACCGTCGCGGTTGTCAGTTCAGGATAAAAGTTGGAGTAATAATTCATGACCATTTCCGGGCTGTCCGACGGGTTCGGATCGTCGAGCGTGACCATTCCGCTGCCTTTCTTGAACGTGAATGAACGTGTCATTCCTGTGATTTCGAGTGCCATAGTCTTAAACTGTTTGATAGGGTGAATACTTGGGTTCTAACATGGATTGGGGAAAATCGGGATATTCCTCGTAATCCTTGGGATTGTAATTGATTTCTTCGTCTGCGGGGTATTGCATCCGGTAGTCTTCAGGCGTGAATTCCGGTTCCTGCCAGTGCGTGACTTCCTGACCGCCATAGTTTTGCGGTTGTACGGAAGGCTGCTGTGCGTATTGCGGTTGTGGTGGGGTCTGGTGTTGAACCGGTCTGTGCGGCGGTTGCTGAGGTGGCCACATCGAAGGCTGTTGCGGTTGTCCGGCCATGGATCCCGGTACCTGAGGCTGTGGCGGATAGGGCGGTTGCTGTACGGAAACTGCCATAGGTTGTGGCTGCGGTTGCTGTCGCTGTTGTGCCGTTGCCGCCATAGGTTGCGGTCGTGGCTGCGACTGGGCTTGCGGCACCGGTTCATCCATCAGTTCGAACAGGCTGCCCTTGTTCATCGCCTTTTTCTGCTGCTCCATCATTTCGTCAATCTTCTTCTGGTCCTGTGGCTTGGCATGGAGGCGTGCCTGAGAGAGTGCGGTGACGGCATCCTTATGGTTCTTGGCCGCGATCAGCTCCTCCGCTTTCTTGAGGTGTTTCTCGTATTTCTCCCGCCTCTCCTTCTCCTCTTTCGTCTCCTTGGCCTTTGCATCCTTCGCCGCCTTACTTTCGGATGCGGCCTTCTCCGCCTGCACCTCGAATTGAGCCATGTTGGTGATTAGTCCCACCGCTTTCTGTATCGGGCGTGCGACGGTTTGCAGGAATCCCGCGTCCAGTTCCTCGGGCTTCCCGTTGACCGTCAAGGGTACGATGTGGTTCTGAGCCTCGTCCTTCAGCCCGTTCGACTTCGGCAGCGTGGATACTGCCAGTTGTCCGTTTGCTTTACGGATGACCAGCGTAAGGTCCACGCCTTCGGTCATCATCTGGTTGATTGCTGTAAAAAACATAATTGTATGAATTAAAGTGTGAATAACCGTATTCTTTCTATCTGTTGAAGAACTCCGCCAGCAGCCTGTTCCGGTCGGGATGGCTGCATATCTCCAGTACCGGGTCCAGCAGCGTGGAGATGTGTACGGGTCCGCTTCTTTCCCGTGGGGGGAATTTGACGGTCGGTTCCGGGACAGGATACTTCCTTCTTGCCGGTATCGGCACTGGTATCTGTACCGGTGCCATCGGCGGTCTTGAGATGATTGCTTGATTCATGACTCTATAATTTTAATTGTGAATACCTGGGCTTTGGCAGCCCGTTGAACTACAAGGGCTTTACGGCAAACGCTTCCGGAAAGGCAAGGCTTTCGGGAAAAATACCGCAAGCCCTCCGGGCGAGGATGATTTTTCCCCGAAACCCGGAGGGCCCGGCCTTGCCGTCCGAAAAGAGGCGTTTGCCAACTTTGCCCGGTAGTTCTCCGGTCTGTCAATGGCTGTATATGCCTCCCTTTCCTTTCCGAACGTGTTTTCATTATCCCTGTTTCCATAAGGCATGGAACACAAAAAGAGCCGTCCTCCGTGAGGACAGCCCTGTCCTGCAAGGTATTGCAGCGGTTTATATGCCGTATTTGTTCCATCTTCCTATATTTTATGCCGGTGGAATCAGAATACCAGGTAGCTGAGGATACAAAAAAGTATCGCCGCTGCCACCAGGAAGCAGGCTACCTTATAGAGAAACCTGAAGAATCCCCTGAAACAGACGATGGCGACTGCCGTCCACACAGGCGACACGCCTCTTGAATACAGATAACCGAACACGATGAAGGCCGCGATGGCCAATACTGTCATCCTTGTCCATTTGCCTGTTGTCAGTTTTCCGATATATTCCCTCGTTTTCATGACCGTATATTGTTAATGGGTGAAACATGTCATTTCCAATTTCGGGGGCCGGAGAGCGGACCGCCTCCACAGGCAAGGTTTTCGGGGAAAATACCGGAGCGGGGCGAGGATGATTTTCCCCGAAACCTGCAAGGCCCGACCTTGCAGGTGGAAACGGGCGGTTCCGCTACCTTTGCCCGCAGAATTGGAATGGCGGGATCATTTGCCTTTTGCACCTTTGGGCTTGGGAAAAGAAAGTTTCAGGTTAAAACTGTCGTCAAAGGTGAGTGCCGCATCGAAAGAACATCCTTTCTTACCCTTGAAACCCTTGATAAGCCGGGTGGAGCCGGATGAGAAAAGCTGTTCAAGATGCCGGTCGGTCAGTTCCTTGTTCAGGAAACGGCGGAACACCAGCAGCCCGCATCCTTCACGGTCGCATTTCGCGACCTTGGACTTCACCACCACGTTGCCGGCCTTGCACTTGGGGCAGGTAAAGGCGTGTGATGACGGTTCCGGGAATTTGAGGCGCAATATCTCGCCGGTTACTTTTCCGGTGTATTCCCTGATGGAGAGCATGAAGCTGTCCGGATCGAGGGTACGTCCCTCTATCCGTGCCAGTGCCCTTTCCCATGTGCCGGTCAGCTCTGCGTCGGCCACCATCATGTCCTTCACCGATTCGTAGAGGTACAGCCCCTTTTCCGTCGGCAGGATACTCTTGCCGGAACGCTCGACATAGTTACGTTTGAACAGGGTCGTGATGATGGCGGCACGGGTGGCGGGTGTGCCGATACCCGAATCCTTGACAGTCTCACGTGCCTCTCCGTCCGTGATATCCTTTCCGCAGTTCTCCATGGCGGCAAGCAGCGTGGCTTCCGTGTAAAGCGGCCTGGGCAGGGTCTTCTTCTGCGACAGTCCGCGACCCGAGAGCGGAACCAGCCCGCCTTCGGCAAACAAGGCCGTTCCTCCGCCATCTTCCGGCTCGTCCTTTTCCCGGTCCTCCTTCCGGGCGAATACCGCCCGCCAGCCCGTGTTGACGATGAAGGCGGAGCGGGAGCGGAAATCCATGCCCCCGCACATACACTCCATGAGCAGCCGCTCCTTCTCGCAGGGCGGGGAGAAGGCTTCCAGCATCCTGCCGGCTATCAGGGTGTAGACGGCGGATTCCGCCTCGGACAACTCTTCGGGAGCGACACCCGTGATGATCAGGGCATGGTGGTCGGTCACTTTCGTGGTATCCACGCTCCGGGTGTTCAGAGCGGAAAAATCGAAAGTGCGTCCGTACTCCCTGAACAGAGGCATGGCAATGATTTTTTCCAGCAAGGCGGGTATATTCGCCATGATATCTTCGGGTATGTACCGGCTGCCCGTTCTCGGGTACGAGACCAGTTTCTTCTCGTACAGGGACTGGGCGATGGAAAGAGTCTTGTCCGCCGTAAGGTCGTGGTGGATGTTGCAGTCCTTCTGAAGGGAGGTCAGGTCATACAGAAGTGGGGCCTGCTGGAAAACCGTACCACGCTCCACTTTGGTGATTGTCACCGCCGAGCCGGGAATGATGCGTCCGTATGCCGTTTCCGCCGCTTTCTTGTCCCCGAAGTGCTCCGGATGGATGAACAGCCGGTGCGCCTCTCCCTGCTTCAGCGTGATATGAAGCTGCCAGTATGGTGTGGAGACGAAGTTGCGGTTCTCCTTGAAGCGCGCGCATATCATGGCGAGGGTCGGGGTCTGTACCCGTCCGATGGAGTTGTTCGCCGAACCGGAGACTGCCGCCAACGCGCGGCTGGCGTTCATGCCCACCAGCCAGTCCGCCTTCGCCCTGCTGTCCGCGGCCGCATAGAGGCTGTCGTATTCATATCCTTCCCTGAGGTCTGCCATCCCCTTTCGGATGGCCTCATCGGTAAGCGAGGAGAACCACAGGCGTTTGAAAGGCTTGGTACAGCCCAGGTGGGAATATATCCACCGGAAGATGAGTTCCCCCTCACGCCCGGCATCGGTCGCCACGATGATGCTGTCACATTCGGAGAACACCCCGTCGATGACCTTGAGCTGCCTGCCGGCGGCGATGTCCGTCACCATGCCCCTGTCCGTACGTATCTGTCGTTCCACAAGACGGAACGGTTCGGGAAGCATCGGAAGGTCTTCGGCGGTGGTTCTCGTGTAGCCGTATGTTCCCGGCAATGCCAGTGATACTAAATGTCCCAGCGCCCATGTCACCATGTAGCCGTTTCCTGTTATGTAGCCGTCCTTTTTCTCTGTAGCCCCGACCACACGGGCTATCTCCTGACCGACACTCGGTTTTTCTGCTATGATTGCTATCATGATTCGGATAAGAATTAAGCCGTTTCCCGCTTGCCGGCGTACGGAGGGACGGGAAACGGCGGTTATACATTCGGTTTACATAATTATAAAGGTGGAGTTACTCTCCCACGGACTTGATGCCGAGGATTTCGAGCAGCGGGTCACCGTCCTTGCGTACCAGCTGGAGTGTGGCGTCCATCACCACGTCCACACCGAGGAGCACGAGGCTGAGCGGCATCACTTTTGTTTTCTCTCCCCTGAGCAGCGTGTCAAGTTCTCCCGACATCTCCAGCTCGTCCTTCAGGATGCCGATGCCTGCCAACTCGTCCCAGTTCACGTCCTCCGCCTTGAAAGGCGTGTTGTTTTCCTTGTTCATTTCCATGTTCTGATTCTTTAGGATTTCACATTCGTTTTACTTTTACTTTGACCGTCAGGCTATGCTCGCGCCCCTGGATTGGCGGTTTTCCTCTCCCTGTCTTTGTGCGGCGGACACCACGTTGCGCTGCGCGGCGTCGCGTCTGCGGTCGGGGTTCTCGTTGTAGAAGTCCAGCCGTCCCTGGTTGAAGTTCGCCTTGACGTACTGCGAGATGGTCTTGCCGTCATACCCCTTGATGCCCTCGACCAGTACCGCCTTGCCGCTTTGGAGGTCGGCACGCTGCTTGCGGGTAAGCTCCACGTCCCATACCTTGGCCGGTATCTTGAACTCCTCGCGCTGGTCGAAACCGTCCGGTGTGCGCGAATAGCTCAGACGGCCCGTTTCGAGGTCCGCCTTGATGAATGAGGAGAATTCCTCGCCCCTGCGGTTCACCATGCCGTTGAGGAAGATGGGCCGCCCTTCACGCAGCTCTTTCTGCTCCTCGGGAGTGACCTTCACGCCGCCTATTTCATTCGGGATGTAGATTTCCCGTGCGCCTTCAGGGGAGTCGGGATTGTAGCGGGTGTAGGACGGGCGGCCTGTCGCTTCGTCGAGCTTCACGTAGGAGGAGAACAGTTCCCCGTCCTTGCGTTTCATGCCCTCCACGAAAATGGCCTTACCCCCGTTCAAATCATCGATCTGTTTCTTGGTCAGTTCCACGCCTCCCAGATACTGCCGGTTGAAGAGCTTGTCGTTCTCGAAGATGAACTCCACGCCCCTGCGCTCGGCATTGACCTGGATGTGGGCATCGAACGGATTGCCCGATCTGGCCGTCATTCCTTCGATGAATATTTTCTTTCCTTCACGCAGGTCGTTCTGTTCCTGTTCGGTCAGTTTCACCCCGCTGATTTCACGTGGTATGAAGACATTCTCGGCTTTCATCGCCACCACCTCGTTGGTCAGCTTGTCGATGCTGACGAAAGAGGGGACATACTCGCCGTTGCGGTTTTTCAGTTCCACGACACGCCCCATGTTGCCCGTCTCAAGCAGGTTCTTCTTGTCCTCGTCAGAGAAGATGTGTCCGAAGTAGGGACGGTCGAGGTCGGGTTTCTGCCGGATACCGTGGATGCCCAGTACGATGTCCCCAGCCCGGGACTGCTGGAACGAGAGCCTCGCGTCGGTACGTAATACGGCGGAGCCGAAGTTCATGCTGATGGGCACTACCTGGTTGTTCTTGTAGCCTCTGAGCATCTGGTCGAGCAGCCCCCGTTCCTGAAGTTCCTCACGGGAGAGCCCGAAGTTCTTTAGCTGTTCCCAGTTGATCATGGACTCGTTGTAGCGGTACTGGGGCTGTTGCTGCGTGCCTCCGCCTTGGTCGGCCTGCTGCTGTGTTTCATTTTCTTTTGCCATTTCTTCTTGATTTTGATGGTTGATACTTTGGTTTTCCTTGTCGCGGGGGACAATCTCGTACTGTTTGAGGAATTCTTCCACCGCGTCTGTCTTTTTTCCGGCGGCGAGGTCTTCGATGGCCTGCCTCACTTTCGGGTCGTCCAGTGCTTTCTCCTTGACGGAGAGGATGCCGAAGCGTGTCGGGTCCTTGAGCTGGCTCCAGAAATTCTTCAGGAAATTCTCGAACATACTGGCGTAGCGGTCGATTTTCAGAAAGGAGTTTGTATGCTCCTTGTCTGCCGGAACCGTCTTGTACCTGCCGTCCTTGTCAATTTGGGACACTGCCTGTAAAATCAGTTCCATCTTGTCGAGGATAAGGATGATGTCGCTCATCTGTTCGTTCTCGGCGACTTGCGGTTTAGGGGGATCGTCCCTTCCATTTTTCTTTGCCATAACTTTGTTTTTTTAGGGTTGATAACTATGATTGTCAGTGCAAATATATAGGATGATTTCTGATATATGATTGATTTACAATACGTTGTACTATATGTTTCATCGTTTGTCATCCTGTTTCACCGCGGGAGGAAAAGCGGGAGGCGGAAAAACGGGAAAGTCAGAGGAAAAAGCAAGGAAAAGCACCGGATTAAAAAGGCGGAAAAGGGCGGGCACACACGAATGGCAAGCCCCAGGGCAAGAAAAAACGGCAGGAACGCCACGAAACCGACAAGGAGAAAACCGTATTATGCAGAGTTGCGAGCGAGCTGTCTTTAGTCCCCGCTTCCTTGTGCCGCTCTATAAGACAGGAAGAAGATTTTATATGGGAGATGTGTTGACGGCGTAATCCATTGGGACATCAAGCACGGCAAAATACCGCCGTCAGATTGTTTTTTATCTTGTCCTATGCGTCGTAGGTCGCTTCGCTTGCTAAGTCCCGGCCGTCTCCACAACTCGGACGGCGATACCGGAACGTTTTTTCGGGTGAAAAATTACCGCAGGGAATTTTTTGCCCGAAAACCGGAGGCCTGAACGTGGAAGGTATCGTCCTCCGGGTTACCTTCTTGAAGGGACTTGACAAGCGAAGCGTGCTTATGATGGATTTTCATGGAGGAATATGGAAAAATGCACATTTAGTCTAAGAAAATTGCAATCATTTTGCGTAAGTAATCAGAAAATGATTACTCTTGCAGAACGATAATACATAAAAAATGTTTTTTGTTCGCTCATTTATGGTTGTTCATTTTTAATGAATGCGGGCAAATAATGAACAAGGATTCGCTTACACCCGCCCTCTATTGGAGAAAATTGGTATTTTTCCCATTTTTCTCCAATAGAATGGCTGCAATATTGATAATTTTCACTACTTTTGCAACATGATTATACCAAGGGATAAATATTTACAGGAGCTGAAAAGTGTGATGCACAACGGGATGATTAAGATCATTACCGGTGTACGCCGTTGTGGAAAATCGTATCTTCTATTTGAATTGTTCAAACAATCATTACTTGAAAACGGTGTGAATGAAGAGCACATTATTCAGGTTGATTTGGAAGACCGACGTAGTAAACACCTCAGAGAGCCGGACATATTATTGGATTACATCGATGGGCATATCACAGATAACGATATGTATTACATCCTATTGGATGAAATACAACTTGTTCCTGAGTTTGAAGATGTACTCAACAGCTATCTGAAAATTAAAAATGCGGACGTATACGTGACAGGAAGCAATAGCCGGATGTTGTCCAGTGATGTAAAAACTGAATTTCGTGGCCGAGGGTATGAAATCAGAGTCCATCCGCTGAGTTTTTCGGAATTTCTCAAGGCAGGACAGTACACAAATGAACTTTCTGCCCTACAGGATTATATGATTTATGGAGGAATGCCACAGGTCGTATCTTTTTCAAATAAAAAAGAAAAAGAAAATTATCTCAAATCCTTGTTCCAAGGAACTTATATACGCGATATAAAAGAGCGTTACAACATTAGGAACGATGATGATTTGAGTGAGCTTATAGATATTATCGCTTCCAATATAGGCTGCCTGACCAATCCGACAAACCTTGAAAATACATTCAAGTCCGTAAAAGGCCATAGTATTTCAGATACAACCATACAGAGTTATCTTGGAATGTTACAGGATGCTTTTATGTTGGAAAAAGCCATTCGATATGACATTAAAGGAAAGCATTACATCAACACGCCTTCAAAATACTATTTTGAAGATGTAGGACTACGTAATGCCCGTCTGAACTACCGTCAGATTGATGGTGGACATCTGATGGAAAATATCATATATAACGAGCTGCGCATCAGAGGGTATTCAGTTGATATAGGGCAAGTTGAGGTAAGAATAACAAATGATGATGGAAGGAAAATGCGAAAACTGCTGGAAGTGGATTTCATTTGCAACAGTGGGGACAAACGTGTGTACATACAGTCTGCACTTGATATGCCCACTCAAGAAAAAATCGACCAAGAAACCAATTCCCTTCGTCATATCAAAGATGGATTTCCTAAAATAGTCATTGTGGGAGGTTTGACCCCTTCTCATGTGAATGCGGATGGCATATCAATCATTAATGTAATAGATTTCCTTAAAGATACTGAAGGAAATCTATTATAAATCTAACATGATATATGGTATAATAATGCGTGAAAATGGTGCAAAAGTAATCGGATGTTGATTACCTCTGCACTTTTTTCGCGCAATCACGGATTAACTTGTGGAGTGGAATTTTTTACGTATGTATGCTCCATCCGTGGAACGGACCTCCAATCATCACGGCAAAGGACTCATCCGGTCTGCCGTGGTAGAGCAATCCACCTACGATACCGTTCCGCCCGTCCGGCGTCCTTTCCGCGAATCCGAATGAATACGGCGCAAAATCCCAATAGAGCTCAATCTCATACCTGCCGTTGGAGTTTTTCTCCCATTGCTTGAGGCGTCCGATGCAATTCTGAAAGGTCGTGTCGCCAATGCTCTTGGCATATTCTGCCACCTTGTCGTAGTGTTCCTGACATCTGATTTTCATATCCGATCATTTTAAGTTGTTTGCAACAGTTCTTCGTATATCCCGAAACCGAGGCATCCGGCAACGGTAAAATCCTCCCCGCCTTTGTCCGCCAACGATTTCAAATCGTCCAAACTGTCGCAGTAAAAGAATATTTCGTCATCCTTCTCCGTATCGGAATCCATGGCCAAAGCAATCCTTGCCTCTTCCGTTTCCAGCGTGTCACGCCATCGGATGACGCAATCCGCATAATGAGGATCGCGCCCTTGCCCGCTGTAGAATTTCAAATAATGGCATCCTATTTCCTGCCTGACCTCATCCGGTTTTTTCCATGAGCTGTCATCCACGATTTCAAACCCCATTCCTTCAACCAGCAGGCACGTGCCGTTGTCATATGCCATCATGGTACGTTTGCCGATATGTTTTTCGCGTAAATCCGCCCAATCCGGCAAGTCCCAACGTTCGACAGTCCAAATCCCGCGATAGTCTTCCGGGATGGCGTTGTATTCGCTCAACGTTATCTTTCTCATATTATTATTCTTTGGGTATTACAAAAGTGACCTTGTAGGTCTTACATGCTTTCCCGAAAGCGGGATTGGTGTCAAATTCCTTGTATGACTCCCAATCCACCGACATGGTGTAGCCGTTCGGAAAGTTTTCAGCGATGAACTTGGTTATCATTTTCTTGTCCTCATCAGACAGGAACAGTTCCTCCCGGGTGCCGTACTCCAATGCAAAAATCGCCCATTCGGGAATGTTGTCCCAAACGAGCGTCTTGCTGTTATTGCCATTCATAATCCTGCTGTTTATTGCTGTGATACCATAAGCTCTTTGATAATGTCGTCGAGCTCTGTTTCCCACTTGTCCGTTCCGTCAATCAGCGAGGGATAGGTAAGCTGTTTCCACTGCCGGTAATCGAACAGTTTCATCCGTAGCGGATAGTAGTCGAACAGTTTCCGGCTACCGAAGAATATTCTCAGGTGGTTGATACCCACTTCCATCAGTTTTAGTCCGTAACGGTCAATTATCCCATTGAACCGTCCCATAGGTGTGAAGTTGCTTCTGCCCATATCTTTCATTTTTGAGTTAGACATTCGCAGCTCGTCGAGCCGGTATTTTATTTCTTGCCTGCCCCGTCGTTCCGTGTCGGATTGTGCAAGGCTTTCGGGAAAAATACCGCAAGCGCAGCGAGGATGATTTTTCCACGAAACCCGGAGGGCCCGGCCTTGCTCAATCCATAAGGCACGGGACGAACTTTGCAGGCTGAAATAAAACAGCGGTATCCTATTCCTCCTTCCTGTCGCTGTCTTCTTTTGGTATCAGGTGCTGTAAGTTAGGATCGGTCTTGATGCGTTGCATCTCATCTTCAATTATTTGCAGCACGTCCGCCTTGATACGTGAATAGTTACGCTCTATCTGCTGCTGCATGATGTCGTTGCCGTCCGCATCCTTGAACTCGTTGATGACAGGTATCTTCTTGTATGCTTTGGTTTCTGCGGCAACCTTCTCGCTGTCGACGATGATACGGGCATGGAAAATCTTCTGCTCGATTTCCTCTCCGAAGTTGTCCGCCACGCTGCCCACGAATGTGCCCTGCGAGAGATTGGCTATCTTGGAAGCGGGAATAAGGGAATCCAGCTGCGTGTTGATAGAGGTGGATGTGTCCTGCCGGTTGATGGAGATGGACTGCCGTTGCTGGAGTATCTTGCCGAAACGTTCCGAAAGGCTCTTGGCCGTTTCCCCGACTACCTGCCCGGAGAAAATATTGCCGACTGTATTTTGGATCACCTTCGCCTCTTTTTCACCGTAGTCACGGGTCAGCTGAGAAAAGTCCTGGAAGCCGAGACAGACTGCCACCTTGTTGCTTCGTGCGGTGGCTATCAGGTTGTCGATACCGCGAAAATAGATGGTCGGAAGCTCGTCAATAATGATGGAACTCTTGAGTTGCCCCTTCTTGTTCACTAATTTCACGATACGTGAATTGTATAGCCCCAATGCGGCCGAATAGATATTCTGTCTGTCAGGATTATTTCCCACGCAAAGAATCTTTGGGTGTTCCGGGTTGTTAAGGTCAAGTGTAAAATCATCCCCCGTCATGACCCAGTAAAGCTGTGGGGAAATCATCCTTGAAAGCGGGATTTTCGCGCTCGCTATCTGCCCTTGTAGCTGGTCTTGAGCTCCGGATTGCCATGCGTCCATAAAGGGGGAAAGGTAGTTTTCCAATGAGGGATAAGAGGTGAGAATCGTGAAAATGTCGGCATACGGTTTGTTAAGAAATTCTATCGCGTGGGGGAAGGTGCAATACTTGCCGTCCTTGTAAATCCGCAAATACCAGATAATTGCCGCGAGCAGGATGATCGGTGACTCCACGAAGAAATCACCCTGTTTTTGAATCCAGGTTTTGTTCAAATTGAGCATTATCGTGTACGCACTTTCGTAGGCGTCACTGATATCCACCATGAATTTGGGATTGATTGGATTGCACCTGTGCGAGCGTCGGGGGTCATCGAAATTGATGACGTAGAACTCCGGCTTCACCTTGTAATGTCCCCTGTGTTTCAGCAGATGATTGTATGCGATTTCGGACAAGTCCGGAAATTTGTAATCATAAATATACATCGCGAAGGATTTCTCGATCTGCTGTTTTATGTAGTTGTTCACCACCGCGTAGGACTTCCCGCTGCCGGGCGTTCCGAGCACGATGGACGCACGAAAAACGTTTACAACGTTGATCCATCCGTCCCATTCCTTGCCCTGGTACACGAACTTGGTCGGCAGGTTGACGGAATACTCGTTCTCCATCAAGCGTGTTTCCTGCATGAAACTCTCGTTGGCGGTGTTGAACACGTCCTCCATAAGGTTGTGTTTCAGCATACGGCTTATCCATACGCCCGACATCAGAAGAAGGATGTACCCGGCGGTCAGCGTTACCGTGTAAATGGCGGCGTCAGCTGTCGGACTGAACGGCAGGTCGAGCATCCACCAGTTCATGAAGAACAATACAAGCCCCGAAAGGAAAGCGGTATATATTTTCCGCCAGGTCATCTTCTGGTTTTTCACACCCTTCGTGCCCAAACATGACAGCGCAAGGAATATGACGGCGAACACTTTTGTCACCAGCAGGTTGCTGAAAAGCCCCGCCGTCCTCTAGAAATTCAGGAGTATCCTGTCGGCCACTCCGATATTGATACCCGCATCCACGAATGCCCGGTAACAGAACCAATAGACGTGGATGACAACAAACACGATGGATATGGCACGCATGAATTCCATGACCTTTGCCAGTCCTCTCAAATCATCTTCCTGTTGCATAACGATATAATTTTAATGGTGAATTGAATATTGTTTTTAGGAGATGCCCCGTGAGCGGCGTTTCTTTTTCTTCTTGCGATGCAGCCTGCGTGCAAGAGCCTCTTCCTGCGGGTCGGGACCGTTTGCTTCAAAGTCGAAGATCCCGAAAGCCTGTTCTATGGCACTTTCCATGTCGGAGGAGAATCCGCTTTGCAGACCGGTGTCCGGCATGGGCGCATCCAGATCCGGGATATTGCCCGGATTATTAAAGAGGCGCTCAAAGGCATTTGCCGAGAACTCCTTTCCGAGCCGCGAGCCGTTATAGACCTCCCTGTTCCTGTGGTCGATGAAAGTCGCGCCGTAAATGCGTCCTTCCCCGTTCTCCCGGAACACCACGTCTATTCCCCGGCCGTTCAAGAGGCGGATGAAATCCTCCCGGTTGCCACGGCATCCATGCATGGCGAGTGCAACCTCGTTCCGTATTTTGGGCTGCCATTTCTTGTTCTTGTATTCACGGGTATTGTAACCGATACGCTTTTCCAGTCCTTCATAACCGAAGCGTTTTCCGATAAGGGAGGACTTGATGGGCGTACATACCGGTTTGCCTGTATTGTCTGTCATGGCATAGACAATGCCGTTGTAAGGTGTCCCTTCAAATTCGCCCCTGACCTGTTTCGCCTCGATGTTGAAGCAGGACAGCAACGCGCTGTACTCTCCGAATGACTGGAAACGGTAAGTGGAGAACACGCTTTTAAGGATGTTGGAAACCTGTTGCTTTACATCGCCATTCTGATAGTCCGCTTTCTTCAGATATGGTTCCAGTAGTTCCCTGTGTTTGTCCTCCACCTGTTTCAGACCGAATTTTCTTTCCAGTTCCCGACAGGCCTTCATCGAGCGGTTCCATTCGTAGGCATCGTCAATCTTTTCCCCTTTCTCGTTCACGCAGGTGGAAACGATATGGATATGCCTGCGGCCGATGTCCTCGTGAATATATACAATGTAAGGCTGGTCGCCGTAGCCCATGCGTTGCATATACTCCCTTGCCAAATCCGCAAATTGGGAATCGGTGAGACGGTCATCCACCGAAGGGTTGAGCGATATGTGTAGCACCGGCTTCTCCGTGTTCCTGTTGGCAAGCAGGTAATTTTCGAATGCCCAGAGCGTGTTCCTCATGACCTGTTCCGGATTGCCCGTGACATCGGCAATCATGCGGTTTCCCGAAATGATGCGTGCCGTGGACTCGTTCACTTTCTGCTGGTTGTAGATGACAGCCCCGTAGAGCGACGCGCCCCTGTTGATTTTTGCCACCATGTCATTCCTCCTCCCTCTGTTTTTTGATAAGGTAGGTTTCTTCAAACTCACGGGTCAGCATGATGATCCGCTTGCCCAGCACCACCAGATCGATGGTCGCCTTTTCCAGGTTGCGGAGCAGGGCGTATGCCCGTTTCTCCCCGAAGTTGTTCTTGATTGCCTTTACCGTCTGGTTGTAGTTGTTGCCGATGGCCTGGAACTGATGGTAGAAATTGGTAAGACGGACGTAGTAGTCCATTGCCGCCTTGTCGATTCTGACCACCTTGATTTCCCTGTTCAGAAGTACCGATTTAATAAACCTCGCACGGTAAGCCATACCCGATTTCTGGAATGAGAGTTCAAATTGCGCGTTCTCCCGTGAGTTGAATTTGATACCGTAGCGGTACACGGCAGGGTCGGATTTTGATTTCCGCCCTACACCTTTTCTTGCTTTTCTGTTCTTGTTTTCTTCCATACGCATTGAGCTTTTTCAGTTTCTGATCTTCCGTCATGGATTTCCGACTTTGGAGGAAATCCCTCCCGAGCCGTCAGGCGAGCGGCAAGTTGTTTTGGGTTGCCCGAAATATTTCGGGCTGCCCAAAACACAACTTGCTATGTTCGCTTGAACATGAATTTTCCTTCGTCAAATTGTGTTTTGACCTTCAGCCTCATTCTTCGGCTTCGGGAATCCTCCGCAGCGGTATCCGTTCCGTTGTCGGTGCAAAGTTATGGCGGTTTATCCTGTTGTAAAATAGCGGGTTATATGTAACGTGATGACAAATGATGACACAGGTCGTCACCTCCCTTAAAACATAGTGCAGGTATGAAAAAATACCCTTTTATTTGCAGCGTGAACGGTAAAATAAACCAATAATCAAGTGGCTGTCCGTTGTATTGTCGGTTAGCGAAAACACTTGTTGCAACAGGCGGACAGTGATTGTTTACTTGCTTTGTTGGGGCAGATAACTATCGGTTGGTCGGTTTGCCGGTTGGTGAGCACAAAGTAACCATATCACTAACGAACCTTGTCACAAAGCAAACAACAGACAAGTAAAACAATAGTGTAATAAACCATTAAAAAAGTTCAGTTATGAAGAAGAATCCGTTATTCGTTGCGGTCAGCAACCAGAAAGGTGGGGTCGGCAAAAGTACAATGTTGATAACGCTTGCCAGTCTCCTGAATTATTTGATGGGCAAGAATGTGGCCATCGTTGATTGTGACTCCACCCAGCGCAGCCTGTTCAATCTGAGGGAACGGGACATGGAGATGGTGGAGATAAACAAGAAGTACATGGTGTTGCTGGAGGAACAGAGACTCAGGGGATGCAGGATTTATCCTATCAGGCAGGCAAAGCCGGAGAATGCACGCCAGGTGGCCGGAGAGTTGGCGGCAAAAGCAGATTTTGATATCGTTTTCATAGATCTGCCGGGGTCTATGGACATATCCGGCGTTTTGCAAACCATTTTCAATGTGGATTATGTATTGACCCCCATTGCCGCTGACAATTTCGTTATGGACAGCAGTTTTGTCTTTGCCAAAAGCGTCATGAAGTGTGCGGAAAACCGGAAGAACATTCCCTTAAAAGACGTGTTCCTGTTTTGGACCAAGGTAAAGAAAAGAAGCAATACCGAAGTGCTTGACAACTATATGGCACTGATGAAGAAACAGGGGTTGAAAATTCTGGATTCAATGATTCCCGATCTCTGCCGCTATGACAAGGAACTGTCATCCCGGACACGCACCTATTTCCGCTGCTCGCTCCTTCCACCGCCGGCAGGACAGCTTAAAGGCAGCGGATTGCAGGAACTGGCAAACGAACTGATTGTAAAATTTAACCTGTAATTTAGATATGGCAAAGAAAATTGTAAAAGTGAATGAAGAAAAAATCAGGGGGTATATGGTCGGTGACATTCCTGATGCCATCGAGAACGAGGATATCATAGTGGTTGAGGTTCCGGAAGAGAAAAACAATGAAAGGCAGGATACGGAAAAAGAAACTGCCCGGAAAAATTCCATACCTTGCAATATGCCTGAAAGTGACAGTAACTTTCGTCAAAAGTATCTGGTGAATACCCCCATGCCCGGACGTATCCAGGTGTACCTGAACCGCAAGCTATATGACGAGATAAAGAATTATCTCAATGTGATAGCTCCCGAAGTAAGTATTGCGAGCTATATCAGTAACATCATAGCCGAGCATATAGAACTCAACATCGAGGAAATCACCCGAATGTATAAAGACCGTTTTTCACCCCCTAAAATTCAATAGTCATGGAAACAACATTAATTTATTTTTCAGTAAAAGCCGTGTCGGCAACCTATATATTATATAAGGTATGGATGTTTATTTTCAGTCCGAGAGTTTATAATTTTTGGGATAGTCAGCTTCGTTATATGCGTATTGCACGTATCCGGTTATGGAAATTACGTAAAAAACGGATGGCGGAAAAAGCAAGGAAAGCCCGGTATAGGGCAAGACTGGACAAGGCTGAAGCATGGATCGCACAAGCGGAGAAGGATATCCTGAAAGTCGGGCATGAAGAGAAAACCGAAACGCAGCCGAATCCCCTGAACGAGTACAATGAAGTAATCGGTAAGACGAAGATAGTCTATCTTGAAGATCCGGAAGTGGCGAGAAAAACTCCCACACGTTCTGAGCCTATGAAAAAGGAACCCATAGAGGAGGATGAGGATATAAATCCGGATGACGTGATTGATGACTTTACTCCCAAAAAAGGACTGACAGAATCGGAAAAACGGGAACTTATGTCAAATGACGAGTGCGTTCCTGACCCGGATTTTTCAAGGGCATTGACTTTTGAAGAACTGAACAATGTCGCTGATGTGCTTATTTCGGGAACGGATGACAGAAAGAAAATCCGAAATGCTGCCGAAACCCTGTACCAACTTCAGGATACAGACCTGTTCAGGTTCTTTTCAACCGAATTGAGTACTCAAAGCCAATTGGAAAAACTGCTCAGAGAAAATATGCCAAATGGAAAAGAGACATCGAAACAGTCTTTGGAACAGATTGGAATTGATTGGAATAAATACATGTAAATATGGGATCGAATATGAAGGACAAAAAACAACAAGCAGTACCGCAGCCAGAAGCAGAATCTTTTGGCATAAAAAGAAATCCTGCAATTCGTGCTCCACGCATCTATCTATCTGAAGAAGAAGTCATCAGAATTATGCGGAAAGAAGCCGCTATCAAAAAGAAGATAGGAAATCTTATTGATAGTATGCTTTGTGATGACTCACAAATTTCAGAAATGGATAATACAAAAAATAAGATAGAGGATTTCAATATGGATAAATTCGTTTAATTGTTTCTTTTTGTAGTCATAGTTTTTGGAGGCATGCCGATGTGATATCGGCGTGCCTTTTTCACTTTCAGAAGATTCCACCGGATAAATTTCAGGTATCCATACCTTTATTATATGGCAGGCATCCTATCTTTCTCAAAAAATGAACGATGTAGTATGGCAATGGCAAAAGCGATATTGGAAAAATGGGCGGTGGCACAGAAGCGTCACCACCTTTCAGACAAACAGGTACAGATGGCCCGTGTTATGGGAACTTATAAATTATGTAAAGTTCAGGCTACTAATCGGTGATAAATAGCGTCGTATCAATACCCATAATTAGACATACTTTCCATTATAATTCATATTAATATAAAACAAGACTACAGATATACATAGGTTTTATGAAGTAGTTCGATTTAACGTCCACGAAAAAAGGAAAATATTAAGAAAGAGCATAGTTCAAAAAAGCACTACGCTCTTTGCTTTTACTGCTTATTTTCTCTTTCCCCCTTTTTCTCTTTGAGAAAGTGCGCTTGCTGCAGCAGTTTTACTTGCAGCACTTGTCCGTCCGTCTCTTAATACTTTTGAAGCGGCACTGGCAGCGGCTTTACCTGTAACTTTTTTAGCCATTACCTTAAAGTTATATTTCCAATCCAAACAATACAGGTGGATTGATTCCTGTCAAAAATAGTTCTTAAATAGCGAATTTTCTTATACCTGTTTAATATTAAAACAATGCAGCCCAGCCAGGGATTTTCTTGGCTAATTTAATCGCTGAAGTACCTAAACTTTTTATTTTCGATATAAGTTGGGCTTGTGCCAAATTATCTTTAGAGGCTTTCTCTACAACTTCCACTAATGCTTGATAGGTTTGCATACTGTTTGATGCAGGTACGATTGCATTAATTTCCTCCTTTGATAATCCTTTTAACTGTCTTAGTTCAGAACTATACATGCCGTTAAACACTGCATCTGCATTGGCAAATGATTCAGAAAATCTGTTTGTTTTCATTTTGTTATTTTATTAGTTAATTCTTTGATTTTATTTGCTATATCTTCGATTTGCTGTTGGGCTTTGTCACTTTTAATGTTAATCTTTTCCCCTTTGTCAAGAATCACATCTACAAAACTTGATAACTCGACCAATTGATTGGTAACTGTAGTATCTAAACCATTAAGACCAGCAATGGAAAGTGCTTCGTTTTGGCTTTCTTTGATTTTACGAACTGATACAAGATAAGCAGTTAGAGTTGTATTGGCATATATCGTATTTTGATAGGATTGGTCTATTGCACTCAATACTTCTCTTTCTTGCTGTAGTATAGGAGAAAGCAATTCATTTTTTTTCGCATTTATCTGTCGATTTGCTGCCTCTTGAAATTCCAACATAACATTCAAGGCTTCTTCCGTCTCATCTTTACCACCCTTTTTCCCGGCATTTTCTATAATTCCGTATATTGACGATTCGCCTCTTCTATGCTTATTTAGCTCTATTTCTAAAACATGATGGATGATAAACGGAGCATACACATCGTCGATGAAAGCATTTATGTTATGCTTTATTCCGTTATAATATAGTTGTACCATATTACGCTGAGAATTATGCAAAATTTGCAAATCCGAGCCTATCGTTTTCGACAGGGTTACGGTTTCTTTGGGTATTGAGGCACACGACACCAGCAATAACGAAGAAAAAATAACAGCTAAAATTTTATTATTCATATTTTTATAGTTTTAATGTATTCCACCACCATGCCAAATACCTGTGGCAACCCAGATTTCATAATGAAGTAACCATTCACTTGTCCAAGGAATAATTGTATCTGCAATAAATTGAGACTCATCCCATTCTTTTGCCCTTTTATAATATATACACAGGTGTTGTTTTTCTGTGTTATACACATGCTTAAGTCTCGTTTCCCCTTTGGCTAATGTCAAAGGTTTTGGATCTAAAACATAGACATTAGGATGGCTTTCCCGGTGGTAAACAACTTTAATCAGATATTTGGGGCTTAAGCAGGTTGGTTGTATATGACCTTTCCAAACAAGAGTATTTAACCTAATTGAATATTTAGAATCAGGGAAGTAAGACTGAAGCCTAAGAGCTTGTATCATTAGTGAAATTTCTTGTTTTTTAATCATTACCATGAAAATTGTGTGCAGCAGCGGTGACACTACCAACTGTACTAAGAATCCCTGTACCTATTGCCATTTTTAATACTCCATTTTCCCGAAGATTAAAATTTTTCCTACCCAATGCTGAAAAAACCTTTGTTACAATTTTTTCGCCAAATGGTTTTCCCATAGATTCAGAAATATTATGCAATCCCCGTTGTTGAACTATAGTTTGAATGTCTTGTTCAACCTGATTGAGCCACTTATAAAAGTTCTTTTCTCGCTGCGGATGTTCTACCCATTTGTCAGCAAAGTTCTCTTCGGGATTCACCGGATTTGGAATCCATTTAATAGTTCTGCCTATGCTTGAGTCATAGCGACTCTCGATATAATTCCGCATATTGGTACCCACATTCGTCAATGCATCTATGATAGACGTTTCTTTGTTGTATGCCCTTGAAGCTAAAGTTGTAATAATAATGGATATCGGTTTATCTTCATCTCCGTCAAACATCATATCACGATGTCGTTTCAGAATTTGAACAACCCGCTGAAGTGGTAACTTCTCTTTATTATATTTCGGAACAGGACTTACAGCTTCCGCCAACATTATGGATTTACGTAATGAGGCAACATTAGCTGCATTGAAAAACCATCTACCATAACCGAAGGGGTTGCTTTTCATCCAGTTTTCAGCAATCGTGTCGGTATAATAGTTGTTTTGTTTATTATCTGTTATACGTATTGCTAATGATTCGTAATCTTTCCCCAATGCTGTATCCGAAAAGGCTTTTTCAAGTACAATATTATATCCACTACAAACAAGGCTCGGAAGTATATCCATATGATAATTGGCACTATCAGAATACATCAATGTCCAACATCTTCGTCCTTCTCTATCAAGCATATTTTTGTAAGTCTCGTTTGCTTTAAGTCGATTTCCGACCACTTGTTTGAGATGATATTGTGTCCACTGTGGATTTTTGCCTGTTAGTTCACACACTAAGTCAATATCCAAATCATCATCTTCACAAATGGGTTTGATCATTGTTCCAAGCATGAATGAACCTTGCGGGCGAACGACCGGTTTATATGGAGCAAGCGATGATTCAGGCTTTGCCAGCCATTCACCTACTGCACCATAACTACTAACTGCGGTGTTATATTGGGTTTCCGTGATGTCCAATGTTTCGCCGAGTGTTTCTAAAATTTCACTGAATTGCTTTTTTTCTTCTTGTGTCAGCATATCTGTTTATTTAATTATTATTGTCTTATAAAAATCATTTTTTAACTTATTCGCATCATAGATTGCCATAGGCATATCAACTTTGGGCATCCACACTCTACCCAATTCAACAGATGCGGAGACTGGCATAGCTGGAAAAACATGTAATTCTGTACAACCATGATGGAATTTGATTTTGTCAAAAGCATTTCTGACCGTACGACGAAAATCAGATAATAATGCTTCTGTTTTTAAGAAATCATTGTTAGGTGTACCACTTATTGTGATTTCCCATATACTTGTATTTTTTCCAAGAGCCTTTTGTATTCTATCATGTGTCACTGTTGCACTCAAACTAAATACGAGTACGGGAATTTTCGTTTTATTAGCAGGTTCATGTAGAATATATTCTATATCATTGGATATCATCGACTGCCACTTCCACGTAAAAGGTTCCCTGTGTCTTTGATATACTTTTACATCATTCAAATCGTTCAATAAAACTCCCAATTTTATAAGTAGTGGCTGCGGTGCGAGTGCAAATACAGAATAATGATCAGTATTTCCTTGCATCAATCGTGGCTTTATTTGTAGCTTAAACTGTTCACAAAGATTAGCTTCTTCTATCACCCAATAAGTGTCAGTATCATCCGTAAACGGCACATTCTTCATCCTTAATTCTATGGCATTATCGCTTGCCGGATAATAATCATATAACAATGCTTCACATGCAGATTGGTAAGATAAGGGAGAATTGTTACTCCCTATATTCGCTCCATATAAGATTATTTCACTGGACATATTGGGGGCTATGTCCGTTATTCGTCTAATACGTTCTTCATGTTGATGTTTCATAACTAATAACCGAGATTCAGGATGCCCTTCTACGTCCACTTTATCTATTAAATTATGATGCTCATTACATAATAGCATCAAATTGCTTATGTCATCACAAAGTAGTTTGGAACGTACAGTATCACCTCTTGGACCATCTGGTTTGTCCGCTACTATGTGGGCAATATAGGCGCTATTATATTTTTTCTTTGTCAATATATCTGTATACAATATCCTATTGCATCCTTCATATTCACATCTCCCACCAGAGACTGCCCATAGGAGATTCTGTTTTTTAATAGTAATGTTTGTTACGCTCATTCTGTATCTATTTTATTCACCACCATTTTATTATATACAAATTCCGTTAGGATAAAATCCCGTTATTCTATAATATATATCTATATTTGCAGAATAATTGGTATCCCCTTCAACAATATACCAATTCCGTTAGTAACGCTTTTAGTATATATATGAAAAGTGACGTAATGACAGAAAAGATAGATTTTGAAAATATGGTTGGTTCTGAATTGTTGGAATATATCTCATTCAAAGATGAATTTCCCAATGAGGCAGAAATGGCATTCTATGTATTCCAAGCTCGATATCAACGAGATATATTGCAAAAATCCGAGGTCTTATGTTCTAAATTTGAATATAATGAAGCTATTGCTTTTTTAGCAGCAACATGTACTTTTGATAAAGTATGGAAAAACGCTCATACTTTTAACATGAAAAAAGCAAATACTAAAAATGTTGATAAGGCCATTCTTTTATGGATGTATAAAATACTATTCACCCAAATATTGCTTTTTAAGAATAGGGACACTTGCGCTCAGCCTACAAAAGAGGAAGATTTGTCATTAATTAATGATGTGAACGGACTTATTAAGGTGCATGCTCCAGAGGATCTTGAGAAACAAAAGGAATTAAAAGAGAATTTAAGTTTTCTGGAAAGGGCACTACAAGGGCTTTCACCAAAACATAGAATAATCTATTTCACTTATTTAGCATACAAACCAGATAAAGATAAAAACATTCCACGTTCTGTAAGTAATAAGTTACAAGAACAATTGGAGTTGACACAAGCTTCCATCAGAGTATATAGAAAAGAGGCAACCGATCTTGTCAATAATTATATAAACAAAGTTAATGGGAACAAATAATAAACATAAAATCAACAATCAGAATTTGGAAGAGTGGTTCCGTTCTACTGGATTTTTATTTCCAACAAATGAATTGGAACTTGCAAGGTTTGATAAATTGTATGCTGATTATGACTTCAAATTAAAAGACATTTCAATTGATGCGAAGTCCATAGTTGAAGGGAAAATTTGTTCTTGCGGTACAAAAGTGCTTCATATCGAAAAACCTGATGAACTGAAAAATGAAATAGAAGGATTGAGAATGGTTGCAAGAAAAGGGCAAGAAGTTCCTAAACATATTCTTGATAAAATGACTAAAAAGCATCGCAAGAACAATGATAGCGAAGAAGAATAGATTAAAAATTAGGAAATTAGCAGAATATATTGCTTTACAGTTCGATGAAAAAATAACGCCGCTTGAAAAGATTGTCGCTGATGAGAACTTAGATGTATTTTATGATAACTACGAAAGTAATACTTTTGATGGAATGACTATTTATGATAATGGGAAGTTTTATATTCATATTAATACATACAATGGTAACCGAGCCGATACAGATAGAGGAAGATTTACTTTAGCACACGAACTCGGTCATTATTTTATTGACACACATAGAATTGGTTTGAAAAATGGATTATTAGAACCACATCCATCTCTTACCAATAAAGCTCAATATTTTTCTATTGAACGTGAAGCTGATTATTTTGCCGCCTGCTTATTAATGCCTGAAGAACGTTTTCGCAAAGACATTGGGAATAAGAAATTCGGCATTGAGGTGATAGATTACTTGAGGGCTGAATATAAAATAAGTAGAACAGCTTGTGCTTTGCGATTTGCAGATATTGGAAATTATCCTCTCTTAATAGTATATGCAGAAAATAATATTATAAGATGGTCCTATTCAAGTGAGGATTTTCCCTTCAAATGGATGATTAATGACAAAATCGTACCACGAAACACAGTAATGGGAGATTATTTTAATAATAATCATGTTGCAGAGGTTTTTCGAACGGAGCAAGTCTGGGCTATAGATTGTTTCAAATACGTTAAAGATGAAGATCTACAAAGAAAATTCTATGAACATTGCATCACTCATAAAAATTCTGCTTTAAGTCTATTCTGGGAGGATTGATCCATAAATGGCATATAGGAAACATAAACAGCTACTTTCATTTTAGGAAAGTGGCTGTTTTATTATTGCTATTAGTTCAGATAATTACTTGAAGTTTTTCAACCAATCTAATAGATTATCGTTTCCAACCCATATTGGAGATTCCTTGTTAATCACATCTACATAGGCGTTTTCTATTGCTTCCCGCTTTTGTTTAGAATCAGCTCTTGCATAGATTTCGGTAGTCAGAACAGATTCATGTCCGAGAATATCACGGATATAAACCAAATTGACACCAGCTTGCAAAAGATGCATCGCTTTTGAATGCCTTAGAGAATGTGGAGATAGTTTAGGGATTAATGTCGAATCCTTAACCCTCGCAGCGTTGGCATAAGTTTGTAAAATATTTGCAATCCCTTGCCTTGTGAACTTTTCATTGCGGCTATTGGAAAAAAGTGGACTGAAATTTGCATGGCTTTCAAGTAATTTATTCTCTACCAAATATCGTTTCAAATGGATAACTTGTTTCTCCATTAACGGTACTATTCTTGGTTTATTACCTTTTCCAATAATTTTTATCGTATAAGGCTTTGTCAAGCGTATCATAGCCGGTGTTAAATCGATGATTTCTTGTACTCTGGCTGCACAATCGTACATTAAAGACAGCATTACTAAATCACGTCTGCCTTTTTTAGTTGACTGATCTGGTTGTTGCAACAAAAGTTGAATACCATCGACAGTTAGATAGTTGACATTCTTCTTGATGTTTTTTTTGCCTTGATAGACAATATTTGCTGCCATTCATTCAGGTTTTCTGGCATTTCATATTGAAGGTACCGGAAGAAGGAATGTAATGCTGCAAGACGTACATTTCTCGTAGCAGTACTACAATGTCTTTCAGATTGTAACCATTCTAAAAAAGCAATAATATTTTCTTTAGTGATGTTTTTTATTGCTAATTTATTAACTGCTATATTTTTCTTTTCTTCCATAAAAGTAATGAACAATATAAAGGTTGTTTTATACGATTCTATGGTATTTGTGCTCAGACCTCGTTCACAGGGAAGGTATTTGGATAGAAAATCAGTGAGCTTTTTAGCAAAATCTGTTGGTTTCATATTCTTATCGTTTATAAATTTCGGGGAATAAATAAGGAAATAACTCATTGGTTTTCTGAAGTATTAACGGAAACATTTCTGCTGTTAATCTTACGTACTTGTCAGTTGATGCAACAGACTGGTGTCCGAGGTAAGCAGATAGAATAGGTAAAGAATAATACATATCCAACCCATTTTCTGCCATTGAGGCAAGTGTGTGTACGCTAAACGTATGCCGGAAATCATGCAGTCTTGGTCCGATGCCCCTACCTTGATAGGAGATCCCAGCTTCATATATCAATTTTCTAAACCATTTATAGGCAGCTTCACTACCGAAAGGCTTTCCATTTGGTTTTATAAAAAAGCGCTCCGAATTGTAGTTGATGCGATATTGTTCGCTATGCTTTAGGTATTCTTCACAAACGATAGCAAGAGAATCTGAAATCGGCACTATACGATCCCTGCCATTCTTGTTATCACGTAAGACAATATGATTATCTTTAAGATTAACATCTTTACATAATAAATGTAATGCCTCATTTATCCTTATTCCAGTTCCATAAAGAAGTCTGAACAAACAAGGAATAGCAAAAACCGCAGAATTTGGGTTATTCTCTGCTGGGCGAAGAAAATTACTCGCCACAAATATCTTTTCTACCTCGTCCTTTGAAAATATATAAGGTATGAACATACTTTTTGCACGAGGAATCTGTGGTACATGAGAAGGATAACCAATGCAACATAAATATGCAGAGAATGCTCTTATAATTTGAACTCTGTTACGGCGAGTTTTAACAGATTCATTTGGCCTCTTTGCGCACCATTGAATTGCCAATTCTTTAGATATACCAATAACTTTTTCGTCGTTATCATATGCATACTTATCAAACCGGGCACATTCTTGTTCAACCATTGCATATTTATACCCAAAAATTCTTTTGCTCTCAATAAATTGTTTGATTAAAGCACCATAGATGCTATAGTAATATCGACTCATCTTGTATCCTCCTTTCTTGCGCATAAAAAGATGCTGGAACTGCGGGAACATTAAGCGCACATTGCTTAAGAGTAATTGTGTCGATCCGCAGATAATACATTGTTGATTCTGTGTACGAATGCCCTAAAGCTTCAGATATAATTGGCATAGGAGTTTTTTCTTTTAAGAGATTATCAGCAAAACTATGTCGCAAAGCATGAGGACCATGCTTCCTATTTGTACAATCTATTTTTGCTCTCTTTATATTGAAATCGACTATTTTAGTAAAACTATGGGGAGTTATCCCTTGATATGGGGCATGAGCTTGAAGAAATAAATAACTCTCATCTGAAATAGGACGGCCATATTTCATGTAATTAATTATCGCATTACCAATTTCTGGTAAAAGGGGAAGAGACTGCACTTTCCCCGTTTTTTGCTGAGATAGTTTTATGAGTGATTCTTCCCATAAAATATTCTCAAATTTGAGTGCTACTATATCAGAAGCTCTTAACCCTAATTTTGTTGCTAAGAGTATCATTGCATAATCTCGCTTACCTTTACTATCCCCCTGGTCAATGCTTGTAAGTAAAGTTTTTATTTCCTCTTTGGAAAAGGTTGAAGGCAGGCGAGCCTGTCGTTTATAAGTGCATTGTGGCAAATCTTTTGAATAATCGATGCTTAATAAATGTTGATTATATAAATATTTCAAGTAGCATTTGATAACTTGTAATGCATGACTTTTTGCCGAAAGTTGTAATGGGTTAAGATCCTTGAAAAACTGAAGTACTTTTGAGGGATGAATTTGCTTAACATCAAACACTTCTCCTTGAACTAAAAAAATGTAAAATTTATACAGATATGCTTTGTATTTTGTTACTGTTTTAAATTTAAGGTCATTAGTTTGTGTAATGTCGGAGAGAAAATCCATCATAGTGGTTCCGAGCATATTTTCAAACATTTTCGGCTTGATATCTCTTGGCCCTGTTCTTTTTAAAACTCCTGTTTCCTGAAATTTCGCAAAAGAATCGACCATATTAACCAATTTTTTACTTAAACGAGGAAGTTTAGTGTATTCAAATTCACCTAGAACAGATGAAAGATAACGATTTCCTACTGTTCTGTCATAGAATTCTATCTGATGTAATGACATAAATCTTTTTATTCTTTCCCATTCATAACGATAATGTCTGATATTATCGGCGCACCGATTTATACTTAATAAATAAGTGTGATACTGTTCAATCAAATTATCGAACGTTTGCTGTTTTGTTTCCATTTCTTTATTCTGTTAGTTTGGCACCATTGCCAATACTAATGTAATATAATATAATGGAAAGTATATCAGACTAAAAATACAGATATTTAAGTATTTGATTCAAATTAGTAACTTGAACTTTACATAATTTATAAGTTCCCAATTCGCGGGTTATGTAAAGCTTTACATAACCCGCGAATTGGGGCTGAATCCCGACAAGTTCGGCAAGATAGACAACCACAGGCAGGAGTCCTGTAAAGCTCCGCTTCCGCAGTTTATCGAAAGCATCTGTTTTAAGCGGTTCAAGCGTGAGGAACCGGAAACGGTCAAACCGTTGAAACAGATCATGGCGGAAATGAAAGCCAAGAAAAAGCTGTAAAAAGAGAAAAAGGAAAGAGAATAATAAAAACGGTGCATATGAGAAGAACGGCTAAAAGGAACATAAGGTGAATTTTCCCTATGACTTCAACTTAATTGAATAGGACATTTATCACCAAAATCAATGATGAGATGCACTAGGCACTATAAAATATTTCTGTAACTTTCCAAATTCCTGTGTATACATAATCATAAGTTTTACAAGTAATCATAAGTGTAATGATTACTTGTAAAACAAATTTTATAAACTATTTTTTAGCGACATCTATAGAACAATCATTTGCATTTTATTACACACAATTCAAGCTATTTCATCAAGGGTATGCGTTCTGGTATTGTAAGTTCTTCTTCAAATTTCAGCGTTTTTTCTCTTGCTTGTTTCAGTTTTTCTACTTGTAAAGTTGCCCAAGCACTTACTTCTGGTAATTGATGGTTAACCAATGTCTCCGTAAGTTCGATTCGTGAATCATAGATTGGCAAAGCAGAACCTGTTGATGCAAACGAGCCAAGTTTGTCTTCAAGTGCTGTAAGCACAAAATTTCTGTTACCATAGAGATTAATTATTTGAATTACTATGTCAGAGAAATTATCGCCATTTTGTATTGGTGCGATTGACATAAGGCGATATGCGTTGATATCTGGATTTTTTGCACACCAATCGAGCAAAGCCTGTTCATGTTCTTTCTTAAAAATTAGGCTTGGGAATTTGTTGTGTATTGACATGCTTCCAAGTACCCAATAAAGTTTAGAAAATTGACCTTCTTCATCTTTCTCTGAGGACATAGCATTTGCTAAAATACCCCATGTTATATCAAAGTATTTTTCAAGTAAGACAGAAAGAATGTCTTCCACATTGTAGTTTATCGAAACATTTTGATTTGCAACAATATGATTGATTATTCCTGCCATCACGCTTTTCGCTAACTGGTCGCGCTTGCCGTTTGCCAGCAAAGAACAAAGCACTTGAGTATAATGTGGATTCCGCATCAGCTCTTGTATCTTGTCTATCGACCTAAGCGCCTCTTGTTCAAATAAATTATCAAATCTTGGGTTATCTCTGTCTCTTCCACCTAAATACTGCATTGACACCATGTGCAATGCGGTTTCGTATGAGTCTGGTAAACTCAACAAACGAGCGAGAAAGACTACGGCTTCATCGGATGTTAGCGTTCTAATTGGTGAATGGTTCCAGAAACTTACAAAGTTTGAAATCTCTGTATCATGGTTAAGTACCAAATCAAATAAAATATCAATATATTTACCATGAAACTTGTAATCTCTGATAGCTACAATCGGGAAAAGAAGATTGTAACGCCCTTGTTGTTTGATAATATCAAACGCTTGTGCAAAGACATTTTCACTAATCACTGCTATAAAGTCAACAATGATGTTGGTGCATTTTTCAGGTATAACCTCCAACGAATTCTTTATAAACTCCAGTTGATCTTCTTCGCTTAACAGACTGGCAAGCTTTCTACCAAATGGCTGAGCTTGATAAATTTCGCTGTTATAGATAACTCGCAGAGTATCTTTGGTGAAGAGTTTTTTCTCTGCCATTTCAACTGCCAATGCTTCATATTTGGCATTCCTCTTTTCATATTCTAATTGAGTATTTATGTCCTTAAAATCAAAATCAGAAGCATAGAACTTCTCAACCATCGAGAATCTAGCTTCGAACGTATCCTTTGTGAAATTGTCTATTAGTGTTTTCAGTTCATCTTTTATTCTATCACAGTATGCTATCTTTGGGTCTTTTAGAGCTAAGTATAGGTTTTCTTTCATGCTTTCCCATTCATATCCAAGCTTTTTAGCCACCCTCTTGACATAAGGTATCACTATGTCAAACTCATCGAAAGCGCTTAACGCTCTGAAATTCTTACTAAGAATGTCAATGCAATAATCGTGATACTCCGTACTTTGCTCTATCTCATTATAAATAATATCAAGACAGCCACGGATGTATTCTTCCACTTCATCGCGAGAGATTGGCCTATAGTTCTCAAGTTTGCGTTGACCTTGTATTTCTGCACCACTAAAGTAAATGAAACTGCTAGTATTGAGAGCGCGGTCTACAGCTCGCAAAACAAGTTTTTTCTGTTCTTCATCGTTAATTTCTCGATACAAAAAAGTAATGCGTTCTTTAAGAGAGACTGCTGTTGCTGGCAGATATATTGGGAACAATGCCACAAATTGACCAGTTGCATTGTTCGATATATCCTCTATCTCAGCACATCCGAGACGCAGCATAAGTTTTGCTCCTTTTTGGAATGTAATCGGATCGAAGCAAAGTTTCTCGATAGTCCAAACAAGATTGCGTCTACCTTCGACAAAGCCATACAGATCTATAATTTTTTTATTACCTAAAGCACTATACAGACAGTTTGCTACAGTTTGTGGAACCACTTCAACAAATGAGCGGAAGAGACGTGATCCCACTTCTGTATTTATCACTTCCGCTTCAGAAAAAGGGCTACCAACACGCAGAATTTCATTCAACAGAGCAACAGCCTTACCATTCTTAGACATATCTTTAAACTGAGCACCGAAAGCTGGGGCTAACGAAGCTGAAACTTCTGAAGTCCGAATATCCTCTAGTACCTTACGTAGTCTATCCTTCGAACAATCTGTTAGCCATTCGCACATCAAATACCAAGCGATTGGGAGGGGTCGAATAAAAACAAACCTTCCTCTGCGGTCAAGCAATTTTCTTCCAAGATAATCACGTATCAGTGTGTCAAATTTACGCTCCTTTATCTCATCATCACCTTCTATGCTGGTAATACTCTTATTGGTAGCAACAAAGACCATTTCTTTACGAACATCGTCTTCTATACCAAGACTATTAAAGAGCGAAAGAGACTGAGCTATAATGCGATTTTCACTGGTTTCTTCAGCTCCAAGCAATTTAGTTATGAGTGTTCGATTGGATATATTTCCAAACTCTTTTGTTTTTTGCCATCCTTCAAGTAATAATTCGGCAATAAATGGTATTCCACCAGAAAACTCAATTACTTTCTTTTTATTTTCAGGCGAAAAAAAGTCTGCATTCTTAATAATGATATCCTCTACAATCTCATCCGATACTTCAAGACGATAGGGCTGATAACGCAAGCTGTCTATCGTTTCGTTCGGGTCATTGCAGATGGCGACTATTGGATTAGAGGCTTTCTTACCACGTCGCATATCGTAAACTCTTTCTAAAAAATAATATGGACAGTTATCCAGAACTATTGTAGCCCTACCATAACCATCAAATAATGACTCTATGGTCTTGAATACCTCCTTTTCTTCATTGTTTGCCATATTGCAATACAGCTTGTGTGAAGTGTCTTGATTTGCGAGTAATGCTTCCAGAACGAGACGTGTCTTTCCAAGTCCCGACAATCCAACAATACGCATTATCTCTTTATTGTTTTGTATTGCATCTTTTATCTGAACAAGTTCATTAGTCCATTTAAAATCTGTTCTATAACTAGACTCGTTGAAAGCTTTTTCACAACTGATAAAAGGTTGAAAATGATTATATATATTTTTGATTGCACTCCTTGCTGCAAGTTTTATTGCACCAGCAAGTTCATCAATAAGCCGCTGTTGTTGTTGTTTAAAATCGTTATACTTTTGATCTTCCTTTTCGTTTTCTTTGAAATTAGTTTTATTAATTTCAAAAAGAATGGGATTACGATTTTGACGACAGTCGTAAGGCAATAAGTCTGGAATCTTATTAGGATTTCCGTTAATTGTGTTCATCACCAATATCACGCTATCATCACCCAAACATACTTTTGCATGACCGTATTCAATAAGTACACTGCCATTGACATTAGATCTTAAATCAAACTTACAGTGTTTTCTTAACAAGTGACGCAAGTATGTAAATTTAGTTTCAATAGTAAAATCTGCAACATAAATATGGCATTGCTTTATTTTCTTTATGCAGGTTTCCGCTACAGGTTTGTCTCCTGCTTCTTTACGTAAACCTTCATCTGGAATAAACTTCACTCCTTGAAATTCTCCCTTGTTACTTAACTTTTTTGATGCTTTTTCCAAACAGTTCCACAAAAATATTTTGTTATTTACTTTCTTGTTACAAAGTGTGGACATCTGCCAAGAAAAAAATATTTTTAGTTCTAGATTATTCATTAGGGCTATCGTTTAAATTTCAGTATAAAGGTACTCATATTATGTAAGATGAACAAAAAAACAACATTAAAAGATGATGTAATAAATTTGTAGATATTCAACTAAGTGGATATTACCAAACCGCTTCATGTATTTACTTTAGAAGTTTTCTTCAACAAACAATATTTAGAAGTGATACAGTGCCCTTTTCTTCGGTTATGTAGTATTGTGGGTACATTTGTATCAAACGAATTTTGATCACACGTGTATCAACGAACAAAATCATTTTTACGGAAATATTTAATGAATAGACTCTTTTCTATCACACATATAATCCCCCTCCCGATGTAACGTGATGACATACGGTGCCATAGGTCGTAAGATTTGTAAATCAATAAATTAAGTACTATATATTCGCAGTCGAAATGATTTTTTTGTCTCACTAATTAAATGTTTCGACACATGAAAAAAAGATTCTTTTTGGCAGCCATGACGCTGCTGGTTTCAGTGGGGGCTTTCGCCCAGGGTAACGGTATTGGGGGCATCACCGAAGCAACCAACATGGTCACTTCGTATTTCGATCCCGGAACCAAATTGATTTACGCTATCGGTGCCGTAGTAGGCCTTATCGGAGGCGTAAAAGTGTATTCCAAGTTCTCGTCCGGTGATCCGGACACTTCAAAGACCGCCGCAAGCTGGTTTGGCGCGTGTATCTTCCTGATTGTGGCTGCCACCATCTTACGTTCATTCTTCCTGTAATATGGCGGAATATAATGTAAACAAGGGAATCGGGCGCAGCCCGGAGTTCAAAGGGCTCAAGAGCCAGTACCTGTTCGTCTTTGCCGGAGGGCTGCTCGCCCTATTCGTGGTGTTCGTCATCATGTACATGGCAGGCATCGGCCAGTGGGTCTGCATCGGTTTCGGTGTCATCGCCGCATCGGTGCTTGTGTGGGCGACCTTCCGCATGAACGCGAAGTACGGCGAATGGGGACTGATGAAACTCCAGGCGTTGCGCAGACATCCCCGCTACATCATCAACCGGAGAAAGTTCCTCCGGTTGTTTTCCCTAACCTCTAAAAAAGAAGCGTATGAGAAATGTAATGAAAACAGCCACGCTGGAAAGCAAGTTCCCGCTGCTTGCCGTGGAGAACGGCTGCATCATCAGTAAGGACGCGGACATCACCGTTGCCTACAGAGTGGAGCTGCCCGAACTCTTCACGCTGACACGTGCCGAGTACGAAGCGATGCACTCCACCTGGGCGAAGGCGGTCAAGGTGCTGCCGAACTACAGCATCGTGCACAAGCAGGACTTTTTCGTGGAGGAGAGCTATAAGCCGGACATCTGCAAGGACAGCCTCAGTTTTCTCAGCCGCAGTTTCGAGCGGCACTTCAACGAGCGTCCGTACTTGCAGCACACCTGCTACCTCTTCCTGACCAAGACCACGAAAGAGCGCAGCCGCACGACGAGCAGTTTCAACGCCCTGACACGGGGATTCATCATCCCCAAAGAGATGCAGGACCAGGATACAGTCACCCGTTTTCTGGAAAGCTGCGGGCAGTTCGAGCGTATCGTGAACGACAGCGGCCTGCTCCGCATCACGCGCCTGACGGACGACGAGATAACCGGGACGGACACCTCGGCGGGTATCATCGAGAAATACTTCTCGCTCTCGCAGGAGGATACCGCCTGCTTGCAGGACCTCTCGCTCGGCGCGGGGGAAATGAAAGTGGGCGACAACTGCCTCTGCCTGCATACCCTCTCCGATCCGGAAGACCTGCCGTCGGGTGTGGCCACGGACTGCCGTTACGAACGGCTCTCCACAGACCGCAGCGACTGCCGCCTGTCCTTTGCCGCCCCGATAGGGATACTGCTTACCTGCAACCACGTGGTGAACCAGTACCTCTTTATCGACGATTCGGCGGAGAACCTCAGGAAGTTCGAGCAGACGGCGAGGAACATGCACTCGCTTTCCCGTTACAGCCGTTCCAACCAGATTAACCGCGAATGGATTGAGGAGTACCTGAACGAGGCACACAGCAAGGGGCTTTCGTCCATCCGTGCTCACTGCAATGTCATGGCGTGGAGCGATGATCGCGAGAAGCTCAAGCGCATTAAGAACGATGTGGGTAGCCAGCTGGCATTGATGGAGGCGAAGCCGCGCCATAACACGGTGGACGTGCCGGCCCTGTTCTGGGCGGCGATACCCGGCAATGCCGGTGACTTTCCTTTCGAGGAGAGCTTCTACACCTTTATCGAGCAGGCCTTGTGCCTGTTCATCGGTGAGACCTCCTACAAGGATTCCCTTTCACCGTTCGGTATCCGCATGGTGGACAGGCTGACCGGAAAACCGGTCCATCTGGATATTTCCGACCTGCCGATGAAGAACGGCACGATAACCAACAGGAACAAATTTATTCTCGGACCGTCCGGTTCAGGCAAGTCTTTCTTTACCAATCACATGGTGAGGCAATATTACGAGCAAGGCACACACGTGCTGCTGGTGGATACGGGAAATTCCTATCAGGGGCTATGCAACCTTATCCATGCCAGGACAAACGGCGAGGACGGGATTTATTTCACCTACGAGGAGGATAATCCAATAGCTTTCAACCCTTTCTATGTGGAGGACGGTGTTTTCGACATCGAGAAGAAGGAGTCCATCAAGACGCTCATTCTCACCTTGTGGAAACGTGACGACGAGCCGCCGACACGAGCGGAAGAGGTGGCTTTATCCAATGCGGTAAACCTCTTTTTGGAAAACATCCGCAGGGACATAAGTATCAAGCCCTCTTTCAACACCTTCTATGAGTTCATCCGTGACGAGTATCAGGACATTCTGAAACAGAAGCGTACCCGTGAGAAGGATTTTGACGTGTGGGGATTCCTTAATGTATTGGAGCCTTACTACAAAGGCGGCGAGTATGACTTCCTGCTCAACTCGGACAGACAGCTTGACTTGTTGAACAAACGCTTCATTGTCTTCGAGTTGGACAATATCCGTGACAACAAGGTATTACTCCCTATTGTAACTATCATCATCATGGAAACCTTTATATCAAAGATGCGCAAGTTAAAGGGCATCCGCAAGATGATTCTTATCGAGGAGTGTTGGCTGTGACATGTAAGTTTTGTATATGATTGTTTGACGTTCAATTCCACGAGTTGGAAATAGAATGATTAAACCTGTTGTTCCGTCAACAGTAGCCTATGGGAACGTGCGACATTAAGTAATGAACTCGTGCGTCAACAGAACCAACAACGTAGCCCTTCCTAAAGGAGAAGTCTGAACCGCGAGGGGATGACAACTGCCGTTAGTATCGAATGGCATGGGAGCTAGGCTGAATGGTATGAATAATGTAATGTGAACCGTTGATAAACGTCGTAACTTCGAATGAGCCGCCAATGATACTGGGCTCTAACCCAAAAGGGACGCAGTCAGATAATTCCCTCCAGCATGGAATTACACGGATATAAAGACTGTCGGCGGATAGACGGATTCTAACCCATTCATTTGTCATATACAAGAAACATGGTAAACCCGTACTTCTCCTGTGTAACAGCAGGTAAGCAGACCGTAAGTGAAGCCGAATGGAGTGCGGGCAGAGGAATGTGGAAAAAGCGAACGCCATCCTGTAACGGGACGGATAGAGGTTGAAACATCACCTCACACGAAAGTGGGCAGACTTCCGCATGGTGGTTGTTTTACAAGAAACTTATGGAACTTATGAAAGGAGAAAAGCAAATGAACGAAATTCAAACATCGTGTGCATCTACTGACCGGAAATGGAACACTTGGGAAAGCATAGACTGGAACAAGTGTGAAATGGCGGTTAATAAGCTACAAGCGCGTATTGTAAAAGCTCAAAAGGCTGGCAAACACGGCAGAGTAAAAGCTTTGCAGTGGGTGCTAACGCACTCGTTTTACGCTAAGGCTTTAGCCGTAAAACGTGTTACATCAAACAGAGGCAGTGACACCGCAGGCGTTGACAAGGTAAAATGGTCAACTCCCAAAGCCAGATTCAAGGCAATCGGCGAACTGAAAAGAGGAGGCTACAAACCCCAGCCATTAAAGAGGGTCAATATCAAAAAGAGCAATGGTAAGTTACGCCCTTTAGGTATTCCAACGATGAAAGACAGGGCAATGCAGGCTTTGTATCTGCTTGCGCTGGAACCAGTATCGGAAACAACTGCGGACAGTAATTCCTACGGTTTCCGTAAAGAGAGAAGTACTGGAGATGCAAGGGAACAATGTTTTTGTGTCCTTGCAAAGAAAGCTTCTCCCGAATGGATTATGGAGGGTGACATCAAAGGTTGTTTCGACCACATCAGCCATGAATGGCTACTGAACAATATCCCTATGGATAAAGTGATGCTGCGGAAATGGCTCAAATGCGGTTTCGTCTTCAACAAGGAGCTATTCCCCACGGAAGAGGGTACTCCACAGGGCGGTATCATTTCACCAACTCTTGCGAATATAACACTGGACGGACTGCAAACTATGCTTGCAGAGAAGTATCACAAGAAATTTGTAAACAGGAAAACGATCTACTATCCCAAAGTACATCTTGTACGCTATGCGGATGATTTTATCATCACGGGTAGAAGCAAGGAAGCTTTGGAAGAAATCAAACCATTAGTAGTGGACTTTCTCAAAGAAAGGGGATTAACCCTGTCGGAAGAGAAAACAAAGATTACACACATTGATGACGGATTTGACTTTCTTGGGTACAATATCCGAAAATACAAAGGAGTACTTCTAATTAAACCATCCAAAAAGAGCCTGAAGAAATTCATGCAGAAAATCCGGGGAATCATTGATTCCAATAAAGGAAGCAAGCAGGAATCACTTATAAGGCTCTTGAATCCTGTGATAACAGGCTGGGTAAACTACTATAAGAATTGTGTGGCTTCTGACACATTCAGAAAAGCTGACTACCTGATATTTGAAAAGTTATGGCAATGGGCCAAGAGACGACACCCCAAGAAAGGCAAATATTGGATTGCCGACCGATACTTCACACGGGTAAAAAACCGTAACTGGTGCTTCGTGGCAAACTTCAAGAAAGGCAAGACTGATGACAGGATTGCATTGAAAAGGCTGTATGACACAAAGATTACCCGATATGTCAAGGTAAAAGGTGAAGCAAATCCCTTTGACCCCGAATGGACAGAGTATTTTGAAAAGCGCAAGACTTACAAGATGCTACAGTCACTCAACGGTAGAAAATCGTTGCTGTACATGTGGGAAAGACAGAACCATTTATGTCCCGTATGTGGTAAACCCATAGACAAGAAACATCCTTGGGGAACTTCCCAACAAATAGTCAACGGCAAGAAAGTAAATTTCCTGCTGCATGACAGTTGTAGAAGAAAAGTCATTCAAACTAAAAAGATGTAACTATGAGCTGGTTTCTATTGAATAGAAATTTAACACCGCTTGAGCCGTATGATTGGAAACTTTCACGTACGGTTCTGAGGGGGGAAAGGGGCAGTAATGCCCCTGACCTACCCGGCAAAGCATTGACTTCCGCCAACATGAGCAGTTATATCCGCTATCTTTTCAAGACCGTCAGAAAGTTCTTCGGCGAGGCTGTGGTGGTCACGCAGGAGGTCGAGGATATAATCTCTTCTTCCATTGTCAAGGGCACCATCATCAACAACAGTGACTGCAAGATTCTGCTTGACCAGAGGAAATATGTCAACAAGTTCGATGAGATACAGGCGTTGCTCGGTCTGACCAACAAGGAGCGTGCGCAGATCCTCTCCATCAACATGGCGAACAATCCGTCCAGAAAATACAAGGAAGTATGGATCGGGCTGGGAGGAACGCAATCGGCGGTCTATGCCACGGAAGTGTCGCTTGAGGAATATGCGGTGCGCCCGTAAAGGGAATTTGACGAATGTCGCTTTGGCAAGCGACTGGGCAAGT
>OBVY01000448.1_pt1 | contig 44967 bp, 26 predicted proteins | sample 1538051 | NCBI WGS metagenome assembly OBVY01 (sample SAMEA2580017, study PRJEB22360) | human gut metagenome | biome: human gut; feature: human-associated habitat; material: faeces | place: Denmark | collected 2008/2010 | reverse complement strand
ACCGCGACGAAAAGACCGTCGTAAGCCTCTCGCCGGCACAGGAAAGTCTGCTTTACGAGAAAGGCCGTGATATGGGCATCATTCCCGAAGATGGAAGCCCGACCAAGAAACCGGCCTACACAGGCGAAAAAGTCCCGCAGTTCTCGTATGGCAAGCTCAAACCGGCACAGAAAGCACAGCTTTTACGCACAGTTTATCTGAAACTCACGGGCGAACAGGAGCCCTCGAAACCACCCGCCGATATAGGGCTGCTGTTCCGGCAGCCGAAACGCTATATTACCGGGCCATACTCCCCCGAAACACTGAATCTGCTTGAAACAGGACAGGCCGAACAGATGCGCGAAGCCGGTTTCTCCGACCAACAGATCATGGATTACTATCTGAATTATGAATAACTCACTTCCCGACCTCACCCCCGAGCAGCTTCGGCAGCTCAACGCCATATCCGGCCTACAAAAGACCCGCAGACGTGGAGCCGACGCCTCGGTACCATCCGCTCTGACCGCCGAATCCGAATCGGGCGAAGCACCCGATATATCTGCATCGTATGCACTTCCAAAACCGGCTCCGAACATGTCCGAAGAGGATTACGAGCGGCAAATCAAAGAGGGCCTCACGGAACATATCGAAGCGATCTACGACCGTGCCCGCCAACGAGCCGACGCCCGACGACAGGAGACGTTGGCACGCATGGATAAGGGTACGGACAATGCGTCCTTGTGGCAACAGGCATGGACTTCTTATGCAAAATCGCAAATGCTACGCAGCCCGTCGGCTCTCGGCGGTGAAGATACGCAGCTCATGCAGGCCGCAGAGCGGGCCTTGAAAATCCTCAATCAGAAAACAGAAAAGGACAAACAGGCCGGAGACGGCACATCGGGACTTACACGTGAAATTTTCGACTGGCAGACGTTGGCGGACTTTGCCTCGCTCGGAACCCGCGAGCTGGCCGAAAACATCGTAACGACACGGGCGCTGAAAAAAGCGGCCCGAAGCGAACGGCTGACCCCGACCGAAAAAGATATAGTCGAATTGTTCCGCACATCAGGGTTAATAAACGAGTATATCGCCCGGCGAGGCGGCCCCACCACCGGCGCGAAAGTCGGCAGCGGCGTCGCGGCATCGCTGCCCTACATGGCCGGCTTTGCCACAACGAGCGGTTTGGGCAGCGGAGCCGCAAAAAACGTCGGACGTGCCCTTATCAAGAAAGAGGCGAAAAGTCTTGCAGGGCGGGGCCTGCGTAAATTGGGCGAATATACCGTCAGCGCAGCCGCTATGACGCCTTTACAGGCCGGAACCTACACCAACTACCACCAGCGGGCGCAACAACAATACACAGTGGCAGAAAACGGGACGGTTACAGAACATCCCGTGCCGAAGTACGAACTCATGTATAAGGCGGCCGCCGATTCGTTTACAGACGTGTTTACCGAGCATATCGGCGGAGAACTCGGCAAAGGCGTACAGAAAGTACTGAAATGGCCAGTCGAGCAGCTCGGCCGGCGTATGGGCGTAAAACTGTCGTTCGACAAGCTATTGCCGGGATATTCTCGGAGCAGGTATCTTACCGACTTCCGTAATCGAACTCTATGGAACGGCCCGGTCGATGAATGGTTGGAAGAGGTCGCCGGAGGCATCATGTCGCCCCTTCTGACCGGAGAGCACGAACAATGGCGGGAGAATCTTGCGGGTGAAAACCTTTGGACGACGTTTCTCACCACGTCGCTCATGGGAGCGGGGTTCTCTGCGTTGGAACTGCCGAACGTCGCAGCATACGTCCACAAAACACACGTCCTGCAAACCGAGGAGAAAAAAGCGCTCGCCAAAATCGAAAATGAAGAACTGCGCAAACATGTTTTCGAAGCGATGCACAAGCCGACGATGAGCCAGCAGGCGCAGGCGATGGCCGCGATCGACTGGCAGGCGGCCAATATCGGGAAAATGGACGCCGCACATGCCGCCGACTATGCCCGCTTCCGCCTCCAACGACAGATTCTCGACGGCATGGAGACGGGCGATGCCGAGGGCGAAGCGCTCCATACCGCCGTACAAACCGCCGAACGGTGGGCCTACAAAGGTCTTGACGGCAAAACGGCGACCGAAGAAATCATAACGGCCCGACATACGGACGGGAAAACCTATGTCGTACTTTCGGGCGACACCGACGAAGCGGCTACGGACGGAACCTTATTCGTCCTCGACCCCGAAACCGGCCAGCCCGGACAGATCGACCGGACGGAACTCGAACATATCGAACGAACGCCGCTGGCGGAATTTTCGGCACAACAGGCTCAAATCATCGAACAGCAGGCCGAAGCCGAGAATCGGGCCAAGCAGGAACAATACGACATGGAAACCGGCACCGAGGCGGGCATTGCTTCGGAGGAGGTCGCACGGATCGTTACACCCGAAGCCGTACAATATGCCAACGGCGACGAAGTAATTACCGCAGACGGGGTACAAGGGCGCATCACAGGGAAGCAAGGCGGCAGTTACGTCGTACAGTTGGATACCGGACAATTCGTCCTTACACCGGCCCATGCGCTCACCCCGAAATCCGAGGCGGCACCACCACCGACGGAAACGCCCATCGCCATCGCACCTGCGCAGCACAATGAAGCCACGAATACCGACACGACGAACAATGAACCGATCGCCCGGCAACTCGCCGAGGCGATTCGGGCAGCCGCAGGAGAGCAGGATGCACAACGAATCATACAACGTATGCTCGACGGAGCGACCGACGCCGGACAACGGCAAATGTATTCGGACGCCTTGCAGTTTTTACAGCAGCACGCCACGGCAACGGTTCCCGTTGAAGAGCACCCGACACCGGTTCCGGCCGTGCCGCCCCCGGCGGCACCCGCCCGCACAGAAATACCCCGAATCCGCAAAGAGCGAACGACACCCTACACCCAATCTGCGGCCGAGTTAGGTGATTTCGTATCTATCGAGGACGTGATCCTGCGCGACATCGCCAGCGGGTTGAGGTTCGCATGGAAAGACAGCGGCAATCGTCGGGGGTTGGCCCGAGAACTCGGATTTACGGGCAATGAAAACGAACGCCGCTCGCGGTTCAGCATCCTATCTTCGGACGGTATCACCCCCGAACAATACGCCGAGCGGCTTTATTTCCAATACGGCTACGGGAATACGGAGCAGGCGCATTGGGACATGGACGACTTGACGATCAAAGATGCCGTGCTGGATGTACTCTCCCGAATACATTCGCCACGACAGGCTTACAACGCTGCTGTAAGGTTGCACAACGACACTCCGAATCCATACGACGATATGGACGACGAGGACTATGCCCGAATGCAGGAGTACAAAGCCGAACAAGAGCGCGTTCGCACGGAATTATTATATGACGACGCCTTCGCACAATGGGCCGGACAGACGTCGCAGGATCAATGGGCAGAAATAAATAATTTATTCATCGAGGATGCGTCCGAATCTTCAAAAAACACTAACTTTGAAGCGACAGAGACAGCACCTTCCAATCCAGCAAATTATGACGACGAAACCGAAAACGGAAACGGGATTGACACCTCAGCGTTTAGAGCGACTGGCAACGATCGTAGCGAGACTGTCGATGGAGAACAACGTAACGCCGCAGCAGGTGATGATGCGTATCTCGGACAACAGGGCGGCGGGTCGGCCGCAGTTCGACATGGAGGCGGACTGGACGCAATATCCGGCCCCCTCACCGACGACGAACGACGAATAGCGACCGAGACCGCCGCCGAGGTCGAAGCCCGGCTCGACCAATACAGGGCCGAACTGCACACGCTTCGCACCCGCTATGCTGCCGAAAAGCGCAATATCGGAACCGCTTACAAAGAGGATAACCAAACAACGTTGTTCGGGCCGTCTCACGAACCTTCCGAGAGTGATCTGTTCGACGTGTCGCGCGATTTCTCCGACCGTAATCTCAACGACATTTTAGCTCCCCTGCAAGCGGAAATAGGTCGTTTGCAGGAACGTATCGCCCGTACCGAAGCCTCGAAAAGCAAAGTTATTGCCGAGGCGGTGGAGGCTTATCGTGCGCAGGGGACTTTACCGCTCCGAGAAGAACGGCAAAAGGAAATCCCGCAAAACAGCACGTCAGCCGAGGATACGTTTCCGCCTGCAATTACCCAAGAATACGACAGATACCTGCATCATGCCGTCGTGTCGTTTCCCGATAAGGTTTTCAGCGTGCTGAACAATGACCTTATCAAAGCCGGATTCGTCCGCGACGTGCGACGGCTGGCCAAGAAAGACGTTCGCGCCGCAATCAAGTTGGTTGCGGAAGCCAACGCTGCGGCTCAAAAATATGCGGGCAAACCGATCCTTACGCCTCGCCACAGCATCCATGCGGAGCTGGCAGCCCTTGCCGAAAGTCAGCATCAAACGAAAACCGCGACATCCGACACATCGGTCGAAACCGGACTTTTCAGCCCTACGGAACAAACCCGCCACTCCAAGACCGGCGCTACTCTTTACTCTGTCAAATTGGCAGAACGGATCGAACGAGACGCATTTCAAAGTTTGAAAAAGAGGGCCAAAGAACACGACGGATATTACAGCTCCTTCACTCGCAGTTTTCTGTTCAACACCCCGGAAGACGCCGAGGCATTTCGGGGGACAGCACCAACATCCGACGCCACCCGCCCGACATCGGAAGAACAGCCCGCCAACCAACATCCGCTGTTCGATAAAGCGGCATTGGCTCCGGTAGATTCATACCCTCCGAAGGCATATAATATGTACCGTTTTTATTCGGCAAGGGCCCGTGAGGGACTGGGATATAAAAAACGAAGTATCGTTCAAAATAACGAAGCCCGCGAACGATTCATCGACCATATCCGCAAATTAGCCGAACAAAGTGCAGACGCCGCTATCCGGTTAGTGGTGGAAATCAATAAGGCAGCAGAGCAAGAGGAAGGGAAACCCGTATTTCCGCTCCAACACAGCATCTATGCGGAATTAGAGGAGGTACACACCCGACAGACAGCGGAAAAACAACAGTCGAAAACAGCCGACGATTCTGCTTCATCGGCCGGCACAGCGCCCGAATACGGGGCGCAGAACAAATTGGTAACGACTGAGCAATACGAGGAACTGAAACGACGGATGCGCGAGAAACTCGGGCATCTCAACGCCGGCTTCGACCCCGAAATACTCTCCATAGGTGCACAAATGGCCGCTTACCATGTTGAGGCCGGAGCGCGTCGATTCGCCGACTTCTCCCGCCGGATGATCGCCGATCTGGGCGACGTGATCCGCCCCTATCTGAAACCTATTTACACCGCCGCCCGCCAAATGCCCGGCATGGAGGAATATGCCGCGCAAATGGACAGCTACGAGCAGGTGGAGGCGTTCGACATGGCCGATCTCGACAAGGCCGAGAAAACATCCCAGCCGACAGGAACGGGAGCACAATACCAATTGGCAGGAATATACGACATGACGGGGGCTGTCGGGAAAGACACAAACGAGACTGGCAATCTACGCCCCGAAAAGAACTTCCGCAAGGATTTGGAGCGATTCAGCCGCGCTTTGGCCGATGAATTGGGCTGGGAGCACGAAACGGATCGCAAGGGTAAAACCATCTATGCCCAGACCAATATAGCACCGGCCGGCGGCGACGGCTCGTTTACACTTTGGGCACCCGAAACGGATTTGGGCATTTATGTCAGTGTACCCGTCGCACCACAAAGCTACGACAACCGATACGGGTATTCTAATGACTTGAAAATAAAAGATATTATGGGCTTCGGAGAGCCAATATTATGGCGACTGCGAAACAAAGAACAAACCTTTTTACCCAATGGACACAATCGTTATGCCCCGGCAGATATTACCGTCGGCGAGCTGGCCGAACTTGCAAAAAAAGAATTAAATGCTTATCTTGATAACATAACAGCGGCCAAGACGCTCGACCATATATTACAAGAGAATCAAAATACACGAAACGATGAACGACGGGAAAACAGTAGCGAGAAAGACTATCCCGCTTATGGAGACGGAAGCCGCAAAGACGGCGCTTTGGGAACTGGCATTTTATCAGCCGAAAAGCCTGTTGCAACAGTATCGGGAGAATCCGACGGAATTGCTCGATTCGATAGACCAGACCGTAACACGGGCGATGCGGTGGCGGCAGGCAGCACTCGAACGGGACGAAGATCCGGTAGTAGTGGACGAGTATTACTATCAACTCCTCCGGCCATGTTACTGTCCGGAGGAGCCGGAACAAATACCCATCAGCGAAAAAATGATGCGGGAGATCATCGCCACGTTGAAAAAGGTGGAGAAAGCGAAGTCGCAAAAAACACTTCGTACAAAAACCATGTAATCGAACGAGGACACGACCTCGCTCCGAAAGGTGAGATCGGCAAAATCAAAGCCAATCTCGCCGCAATCCGGCTCATTAAAGAAATCGAAGCCGAAGGCCGCGAAGCCACCCCGGAAGAAAAAGCTGTATTGGAGCAATTCTCCGGCTGGGGCGGTATTCCGGCAATCTTCAAAATAGCCCATCCCTACCACAACGAACTGCGCGAACTACTGACAGCCGATGAATACGAAGCGGCTCGCGCATCCACGACCACCGCATTTTATACTCCACTCGAAGTCATATCGTCGATATGGGATATGGTGGAACGCCTCGGATTCGACGGTGGCCGCATCCTCGAACCATCGGCCGGCATCGGACATTTTTTCGGCCTGATGCCTCTTTCGATACGGTCGAAATCGGATTTGACGGGAATCGAACTCGACGATCTGTCCGGCCACATCCTCCGTGCGCTTTATCCCGAAGCGCATATCCGCATCGAAGGTTTCGAGCAGCAGCGCATCCCTAACAACAGCTATTCGCTGGTGATCAGCAATGTACCGTTCGGAACGTTCAAAGTACACGATACGTTCGACCGCGATTTATCCTCACGTTTCGAGATTCACGACTATTTCATCGCCAAAAGCATCCGGAAGCTCAAACCCGGCGGATTGGGCGTATTCATTACCTCGACAGCAACGCTCGATCGGAGTGCAAATTTGCGGAATTGGGTCGTAAACGACGGTAATGCAGACTTCATCGGGGCAGTACGTCTGAATACTGGCACATTCAAAAATACGGCCGGCACCGAAACCTCGGCCGACATTATCATCGTCCGCAAACGCGACGAAGCCGGGCCGGCACCCTATGCCGCAAATATGCAATCGACAATAACTGAGCGCGAGGCGCCCTACGAACGAATTATCAAACTGCCGAACGGGAAAGTAAAGACCGAAGCAGCAACGGCACACATGAACTATAACAAGTATTTCCACGATAATCCGCAGTTCATGGCCGGCCAGATGCGCTTCGGATTCGAAAGCGGCGTGGAAATACGCCCCACAGAACAGCGCTGCGTCCCCACAAGCGACATAGACCAGTCCCGCACGCTCGACAGTTTCATATCCGCACTCCCCGAAAATATCTACACATCGGCCCCGGCACCCGCAACGGAGCGAATACCGCAAGCGGTCGAGGCCCCCAACAGTACAAAAGAGGGAGGACTTACGATCATCGACGGAAAACCATATATCGTGCGGTTCGGACAAGCCGTACCCGCCGACTGGAACTCGTTGAAAATCCGCAACCGCAGTAAAGTCGAAGCGTTAGGCGATTACCTGCGGCTGAAAAGCGCGATCACAGAACTGCTCGATGCCGAACGCAATGATCTGCCGAACATTGAGCAACTGCGAGCCGAGCTTAACGACGCCTACACGACCTTCACCCGTCGTTACGGAACATTATCAAGAAACGCGCGTATTTCATTCCTGCGCGACGACGTGGATTTTCCCTCCATCGCAGCCATCGAAAACGACAAGGAAATCGTAACTCCCGACGGAAAGAAACGACATGACATCCAAAGGTCGGACATCTTCTTTCGCCGAATGCTGGAACCGACACGCGAACTGAAAGCCGATACGCCGAAAGACGCGATCGCCGTATCGCTCTATCGCTACGGACGGCTCGATATGCCCTATATCGCAGAATTGCTTCACATACCGCAGGAGGAAACAGAAAAAGAACTGCTTGCACAGGAACTTATCTATATCAATCCGGTAACAGGTCTTTATGAGGAACGCAACGAATACCTTTCGGGAAATGTCCGCGAGAAACTCGAACAGGCCGAGCAAGCCAATGAAAACGGACAGTTCGACGCCAACATCCGTGCGCTCGTGAAAATTATTCCGATGGATATTCCGCTGCCGCTGATTAAAGTATCGCTCGGCAGCACATGGATACCCATCGCCCTATACGAACAGTTTTTCAAAGAGACGTTCAACGTAACGGCCCATATCGCCAAAACATCGGCCAACAAGTATATCGCCAGAATCTCGAACGAAGGGAATACGGTCGATACCAGTATGGGGATTCCGCAAGCGCCGGGGAGCAAACTCGCACTCGACCGGATGAACAAGACGCAGACCTACATCAGTCGCAGCGAATACGACCCTTTGGCTCAGAAAGAAAAGCGTGTCAAAGACCCCGAAGCGATGACGCAGGCTGCCATGAAACAGACCGAGCTGGAAGAACGATTCGAACAATGGATTAAAGGACAAGATAAAACAACGACCGATAAGCTCGTCGAAATATATAACAGAACCTTCAACAGCACCGTCGAAAGACAGATCGACGTTTCATCGTTCGATTATTTTCCCAACGCTGCACACACGAAGAAACCGCGCGAGCATCAGAAAATCGGTGTCATGCGAGGTTTGCAAGGAGCAACGCTGCTGGCACACGAAGTCGGCACGGGAAAAACCCTGACCCTCATAACTACGGCAATGGAGATGCGGCGGCTCGGTATCGCCCAGAAGCCATGCATCGTCGTACAACGCTCGACATTCAACCAATTCGCCTCCGAAATAAAATCCCTCTATCCGGCCGCCCGTGTCCTCGTTCCGTCCGAAAAAGACCTCACGGCATCGCAGCGGCAGGAATTATTCGCAAAGATCGCCTATAACGATTGGGATATTGTCGTACTCTATCACAGCTATCTGGATGCCATACCGGATGCCCCGGAGCGTGTCAATGAATATATCGACACGCTGATCGCAGAGAAGCTGCAACAGCTCGAAGAAATCGAAGCCAATTCTCCGGACAATGCCAAACGGCAGGCTTATGCTATCAAGAAACAGATCGAGGGACTGGAAAACAAGAAAATAACGGATAAAACAGTCAAAGAGGAAGAAAAACTCAAAGCACAGGCCCGTACTCGTGCATTACGTCTGCTCGACCGCCGCACGGACGAGACGATGACCTTTGAACAGTTGGGAATCGACGCTTTGCTGGTAGATGAAGCACATGCCTACAAGAAGCTCGGTTTTACCACCAACCTGCAAAATATCAAAGGTATAGACCCTGCGGCGTCGCAACGGGCGCAGAGCATGAGGCTGAAAACCTCTTATATTCTGGCAAATAAACAGAACAAAAACGTCGTATTCGCCACCGGAACACCCATATCCAATACAATGGCCGAGATGTGGACGTTCCTGCGCTATCTGCTGCCCAAACACGAACTTGAACAATACGAGATCGCCGATTTCGATTCCTTTGCGAACAATTTCGGAAATATCGAGGAATCGGCCGAGTTTGCCACCAACGGCAAATTCCGCGTAGTCGAACGCTTCGCCAGTTACTCCAACGTGCCGGAACTGCTGGCGATCTGGAAGAAAGTCGCGCACACCGTACTCACGGAGGATGTACCGGATCTGCGCGAAGGTGTAGGAACGCCGCGCATTGAGGGAGGCAAACCGAAGGATATACTGCTCGACCAAACGCCTGCGCTGCGGGCAATCATGCGCAGCATACGGGAAATACTGACTCAATACGACGCTATGTCCGGTAAGGAAAAACGTCGTAACTCCCATATCCCGCTGGTCATGTTCGGACTGGCCAAACGTGCGGCAATCGACGTGCGGCTGGTTAATCCCGCTCTACCGGACGATCCCAACAGCAAAGTCAATCATGCCGTGCGCGAAGTCGTAGAAGATTTGAAAGCGACGGCCGATTACAACGGCACCGTTGCTGTTTTCTGCGACGCCTACCAAAGCCGCGACCACAGCTTCAATCTTTTCGTGGATATGAAGCGTAAATTCATCGACGCCGGCATACCGGCCGAGCAGATCGCCATCATCCATGACTATATAACGGACGCGAAACGCGAGGCGCTTTACAAGCAAATAAACAACGGCGAAGTACGGATCGTACTCGGCACGACCGAGAAATTAGGTATCGGAGTAAATATGCAGGAGCGTCTGCACATGCTCGTCAATCTGGACGTACCCATACGTCCTATGGACTACCTGCAACGCATCGGCCGCATTGTGCGGCAGGGCAATCTGCACCTGCAAATGGACAAACCCGTGCGTATTCTGCGCCTCGGAGTAAAACAAACGCTTGATGTTACGGGCTACCAACGGCTGAAAATCAAGGAATCGTTCATTAAGCAGGCAATGAAGGGCGAGGTTACGGAACGCTCGCTCGAAGAACCCGAAACCGACAGCAGCGACAGCACGAATTTCGGGCAGATGATGGCCTCACTCTCCGGCAGCGCTGCGGCGCTCGCCCTGTCGCTCGAACAGAATAAACTACGCAAGCTGAGAAATGCACGCGACTACTACAATCAACATCAAATATACGTCGCACATGAACTCAAACGACTGCAAAACGTTCTCCAAACAACTCCGCAAATCATTGTCCAAATCCAGCAAGAAAAAGATTTTCTACGGAGCCTATTCCCCGACGACAAAGTAATATCGGTGGAGGTCGGGAAAATCAAAGCCTCCGATCCGGAAAAGATCGAAACCCTGTTCGTTCCGCTCTCGAAACGTATCGAAGCCGAAGCGGATGCCCTCCGCAAATCGCCCGAACGGGCGCAGTCGGAGCTGAAAACCTACATCGGAATCAACGGCAAAGAGTTCGACATTACGGTTACTTTACGGCGAAATTTCTTTTCCGATGATAAGGAACGTATCAATCGCACAGTCTCTTACCGATGCCGCGAATGGCCCGAATTGCAAGGTGAAGCCGGCGCCAAACTGATTAACGTTATAACCCAAGTCGGAAAAACTCTCTCCGGCGAGGAATACGACACCGCAATACAGAAACGCCAACTCGGACTGGAAACCGCACAGCATGACATCGAACAATTACAGACGCAGGTCGGCAATGGATTTCCCAAACAGGCAGAGTTGGAGGCGACAGAAGAACGCATCGCCGAGCTGGAAGAGCAGATGAAAGTGGAACTGGCAGCGATCGAAGCACAGGAGGAAACTGACAAGTCCGAAACCGCAACCATAGACATCGACCCTGACGAATTGATTGACGATAATGCAGAAAACGGCCTCCGCTTCCGCGACGGTGGCAATCCGTTCGGTTCCGACGCCCCGGCAAGCGATGCGGAGTTGGCTCGCCGCGTTCGCCGGATCGCCCGCACGCTGAACACCCCGGTCGAGATAATCGACGACACCGAAGCGATTATCGACCCCGACCCGCTCGTGCAACGTCGTAAACGACACTCAAAAGGTTTTTACGACCCACAAACGGGACAAACGTTCATTGTCCTGCCCAATATTACGACACTCGCCGATGCCGAAGCGACCGTATTGCATGAAATTGTCGGACACATGGGCTTACGCTCGCTGATGGGCGACCGTTTCGGCGACTTTCTCGATAAGGTTTACATCGGTCTTGATACCAAAGGCCGCAAGCGTGTGGATAAAATCGCCCGTACAGAGCTGTGGCAAGCGTCCACCAGCAAACAGCTTCGAGCTGACATCCGCCGTCGTGCGACGGAAGAATATCTGGCACGTCTTGCGGAGGGCGACATCACACCGAGCCGCTTTGCCCGGATCATCGGCCGTATCCGCTCGCTGCTGCGCGACGTGTTGAGGCTTCCGCTGCGTATCGGCGACCGCGACATCGCATATTTGTTGTGGTTGTCGAAACACCGCCTGCAAAAAACACGCACGGCTGCCGAAGCCGTCGCCGCAACAGCAGCCGAACAACGCATCCGCAAACAGCTTTTCGGCCGTTCAGAAGGCATGCGCTACCGTGCGATATTCGACGACGCTACACCCGAAAATATCGAACGGTATAGCATCGAACGCTACATCCGCGAGCATCATATCACCGGAGCTTTGCTCGGCGAACACGTCGCCGATGACTTCGCTATGCGTGTATATGGACTGCTTGATGACATGGGCCGAGCCATCATTGACCGCATGGGCAATGATCGGTTGAAGGCCATGCGCAAATACCTCGCATTATTCGACCTCCAAAAGCTCACCGATCAAGAAAGTTATCGCAGCATCATCGACGAGCTGGTGAAAACCTTACCCCAAGAGACGAAAGAGCGAATCGTGCGCTCCATGCGCAAACACCTCGATTTCGTCCTCTCCGACAAATACCTCAGCCCGTTACGTCGCCGCACAATGAAAAGCGAACGACCTCTGCCGGAGAATTTCAAATATGCGAGCGAGTATGTCGAAGAATTGCTTAAAAAGAAACGGGCACAGCCCGAAATGGCTCCGCCGGCAGGTATCGAACCGACCGTAATTTACGACAAGCAGAGTTGGAAAAACCGACAACAGCTACGATTCATAGACAGCACGCTGCCCGTCGAACGATTGCAGGAGGAGATCGTGCGGCGCGGAGGCCGTATCGACGACCTTACGGACGTACACAAACACTTGAACCACCTGACAAGCATCGCCAAAGTCGCCATCGACAAATACACGAAAGAGTATTTAGACCCCATACTCGACCAAATCGCAGCCATAGCCCGTGAAACAGGCATGACGGAAACACACATCATCGACTACATCACGGCCGAATCGTCGCTCGAACGGCAGGCAACGGGGATTGCGGCCCTATCCCTCGACCCGCGCGATGCGTGGAACGAAACGCTGGCCCGAAGTATCGTCGCAGATTTCCGCCGCCGGGCCGGAGAGATTCCGACACAGCGATTGTGGCAGCGGATCAATGCGGCAAACGACCGCGTGCTGGAAATCCTCGTCGAAGACGGAATGTTAGCCCCCGAACACCGCAAGTTGATAAAAGGGCACGGCTGGGACTACTATGTACCTTTACGGGATTATGATTACAACTACCGCGACCAGAAAGGCGAGCCAGTGGCTTTCGATGCGGCCGACGTGTACGATTTCATCGACGACAGCACAGGGCCGCGACCTCTGCGGAAAGTGCTGCACGAGGCCGAAGGACGTATTGCAAAACCCCGCAATCCAATCGCTCAAATGGTGAATATCGGCATCGGAGCGATCATCGCGGCCAAGACCAACTGCGCACGGCAATCGGTTCTGCGGCTGGCGCAAAACAACAGCCGCAACTCGGAAGATTTATTTCGTGTCGATAAGGTGTGGCTGGCAAAAGGCATCGGTAACAGATGGGTTACGACGACCATAGACCCTGCCGTTGAGGACATCGAACTATCGAAGGCGGCACGCAAGGAAATTGCCCGATTGAAAAAGGAAATGAACGCAGCGCTTCGAGCCCACGACGACGAACTGGCCGACTATCTGTATAACCGCATCGAGGAGACCGAACGGCTCAACATCGTCCGCGAAGCCGAGGCGGATAGCCGTTTCGAGCGCGAAGGGCATTTGGGACACTTCTACGAACAGCAGCGCAATGTGGAATGTTACGTGAACGGCATCCGTTATATGATAACCTTCGCCGATCCTGCCGTGGCGAACGCGATCAACCAATATAACCGGCTGGCGATTCCAAAATGGCTGGATGATACGGTCGGGAACGCGACACGCTGGCTGGCAAGAGCTTTTACCTCTCGCAATCCGGCGTTTGTCGCAGCGAATTTCCTGCGCGACGTGCAGCACGCAGCGCTGGTACATGCAATCGACGAGGGCGGCAATCTCGAAGGATTCGTGCGTAACATCCCTGCAAGTATGGCCGCAATCACCCGCGAGCTGCGAGGCATGGCCGAGCCGCTGACTATCGCCGAAACCGGAACGCTCGACGTACTCAATACCTCCGATCGACAAGAATTGACCCGACAATTCGGCCGTGAACGAGTGATGGATACGCTCTACGACTATTTCCGCGATAACGGCGGAGAAACGGGGTTCGTCCACAGCAAAGACATCGCCGAGGCCGAGAAAGAAATCAAACATTACGTCGCATTTCGCACGGGACGTATTGCCGAATTGGTGCGGGCCTCCCAACGAAGCGAACGCGCCGGGATATGGCTCTCGTATGCCGCCCGCAAGAGCGGTGTACGGGCAATAGGCGTCGCGCTGGAAAACGCTTCCCGCATCGCCGAGAACACATCCCGTTTGGCGACCTTCACCACATCGCTTGAACAAGGAAAATCGCTCCTTACGGCTATCGACGATGCAAAAAACGTTACGGTGAATTTCAACCGTCGCGGTACGGCGACCCGGCCGCTCGGCCTGTTCTACGTCTTTTTCAATGCTTCGGTACAGGGAGCGGCACAGGTCGCACGAATCGCCATGCGTAACCGGAAAAGATTTGCACAGGCTGTTGCCGCGCTGACGACGGCTGGATTTCTCGACAGTCTGCTGCTCGACTTTTTCCTTGCCGGAAGCGGAGACGATGGCCGAGATTTGACTGTTACAGAGTACGAAAGACACAACCACCTCATCATCCCCGGCATGGGAAAGCGAGGGTACTTGAAGATTCCGCTTCCGCAGGGATTTCGGGCTTTCTTCGGTATAGGAACTGCCTTGCATGACCTTTACCGAGGAAAACTCGGCCCCGAAGACGCCGCCCGCTTGATGCTTACGATGCTCTATGAGGATTTCTCGCCCGTAGCTTCTCCCTCATCCAAAGGAGATGCGACACGTGTACTGATTCCTACGGCTTTGACGCCGTGGTACGACATCTGGTATGCCGGAGAGGATGCGTTCGGTTATCCTGTCGGACGCCGCAGCTACTCGACGACGGCAAACTATCCGCTCTCGGAAATGGGACTGAGAAACGTAAACAAAGCGATTTATTACCTCTATCGGGGGATCAACAGGTTAGGCGGAGGCGATGAGAACACACCGGCCGGACTGCGCAAGAACGGAGAAATCGACCCGCTGCTGCGGGGTATCTTCGAGTACAACCCCTCGCACGTCGAACACGTATTGACCTATTACGGCGGCGGAATGGGTAAGTTCATCAAAGACATGGTGCACACCTCGCAGGCGCTATTCACCGGAGAAGAAATCAGCAGCCGCGATCTGCCCGTAATAAATCGCTTCTATGGAACGGCACGCCCCGAAAATCCGGCCGAACGGTATTACACCCTCCGCGACCGTCTGACGAATATCGAAGCCAAATATAAACGCATGGGGCCGGCACTCGACCGCACCGATCCCGCCGTACAACGGAATCTGCAACGTATCGCAATCTTCAAAGCCCATCAAACGGCGGTGAACAAGCTGCGGGCGATACTTGCCGATACACGCCCCAATTCCGCCGCTTATGACCGATTACAAGAAGAATTGAACGAAACAATGATGAACGCATTAAACGAGGACGACCATGTTACGGAATATTGATACCCGGCGGTTGAAACTGTTGGCCCAAACGAATAAAAGCATTGCTCGAACACGCCGCGAATGGGAGCAAGGCACGATGCGCTACGCCGACGATAATCTGACGCTCCTGTGGCGTTGTGCACGGGATTGGGACGCAATGGACTACCTGCGCAAAGAGCACTCCCGGAATCTGCGATACAAGAACGGCGACCAATGGAGCGACACGGTACCCGACCCCGACCATCCGCACCGGACGATCCGCGAAGATGCGCTGATCTCCCGCAGCGGGAAAGTGCCGCTCAAACACAACTATATCCAGCAATATATCCGTAATATTCACGGACAACTCCTTTCGTCGCCCACGCAAACGGTCGTATATGCCCGCAGCCGCGACGACCAGCCGCTCGGAGAAATGCTGACCAACGCCCTGCAAGCGTGCCACCAGCTCAACAGAATCCGAAAAATAGACATCAACGTTGTTGAGGAACTCTGTCTGACGGGGATAGCTTGCGCGAAGGTACGCTACGGCTATTGGAGTACCAAGAACCGCACGGACGGAAAAATCGACCTCGTGAACATCAACCGGCTATTTTTCAATGCCGACATCGAAGATCCGCGACTGACGGACATCCGCCGCATCGGAGAGCTGCACGACTACACGTTCGACGATTTGGTGCGCAACTTCGCCACATGCCGTGAAGACGTGCAGGCATTACGCGAAATTTATGGCATCTGCCACGACCATACGAAGCTGGAAAACCTCTATGAAAATCACGCCTCACGGCTTCAAAATCTGAATTTCCTATACACGAACGACCTCGGCAAATACCGCGTTATCGAGGTGTGGGAACGCCTCGGCCGCTGGGTGCTATACGTGCATGACTACGCCGACGGAACGGAGGAGATATACACCGAACTCACGATGCAAGAAGTCGAAGCGATCAACGCCTCGCGCATCGAGCAAGGTATGGCCGCAGGGGTCGCCCCAGACACAGTGAAACTCATCTACGCCCGGGAACAGTACGAATATTATTGGCGGGTGAAATACCTTACGCCGAACGGCTACTGCATCAAAGAGACCGAAAGTCCCTATGCACACGAAGAACACCCCTACGTGCTTGCGGCCATGCCCGTAATCGACGGACGGTTCAAAGCCGTATTATCGGACGTAATAGACATTCAGCGCTATATCAACCGGCTATTGACCCTTTTGGATTTCATCATCGGAGCCTCAGCAAAAGGGCTGTTGATGGTTCCGCACGAGTGCATACCCGACGATATGGACATTCGGGATTTCGCACGCGAATACGTCAAAACGAACGGCGTCATTCTTATCAAAAAGGGAGCCTACGACAAACTCCCGAAGCAAATATCCATGAACGGCACCAATATCGGAGCATGGGAGATGTTCGCGCAGGAAATGAACATCATGCAGCAGATCAGCGGACTGAACGGAGCCGTACAAGGGCAGATGCCGCGAGCGAATACCCCGTCGAGCCTCTATGCCCAGCAAGCACAAAACTCGATGTTGAATTTCGTCGTGCTGTTCGAGAATTACAATATGTTCTGCGAAGAACGCGACGAAAAGCTGCTTAAAGTCCTTATGCAATACTATACGACCCGTCGATACATCGGCACCAACGGCAAAGCCGCCGGAAAAACAGCGAAATTCTATGAGCCGGAAATGGCGCAGAAAATCGAAGATTTCAACCTCACGGCCGCAAAATCGAACGATACACCCGTATTCCGGCAAATGACCGACGACCTATTGATGAAACTGCTCGAAAGCGGCCGCATACCGCTCGAAATATTCCTCAATAACTGCTCGCTGCCGGGAGCTGACAAACTACTGGCCGAGGTTAAGTCTTTCAACGAACAGGCCGCAGCCGGTCAAATCGACCCCGAAGCCCTTACGCAGTTGCAACAGGCGGCACAACAGAACGCTGACCCGAATGCTATGGCCATGATGCAACGGTATATGGATGCCAATTAACATATCTGCCAAAAATAAATTCACTTTTTTAGCGAATTTTTAGAAATAAGCACTATCTTTGCAATGTAAAAATCAGCAATAATGATTGTAAAATTCCAAAAAGAGTATCTATCGGAATTATACTACGAAGGAAAGTGTAAGGATAAGAAACACCGTTACCAACCGACAATAGTTAAACGCTACAAGCAACGTATAGATATTCTTAACGATACAAGTTGTATCGAGGCTCTTTATCAGTTACATTCGTTGAGGTACGAGGTACTGACTGGAAATAAAGAAGGTATTTCCTCGATCAGAGTGAATGACCAGTATCGGATTGAATTTTTGGTTTCGCACGAAGCCGACGGGAAAGAGCAAATAACGATTTGCAACATTATTGAGTTGTCGAACCACTATAAATAATTGCTATGGGAAATTTAGGTTATCCATACTCTCCTACGCATCCGGGAGAAATACTGAAGGAGGAGATCGAATACAGAGGCATCTCGCAGAAAAAATTGGCCGAACAGATAGGTATTTCCTATACGATGCTCAATGAAATTCTGAACGCGAAACGCCCTGTAACCGAAACTATGGCCTTGTATTTCGAGGCTGCATTGGGAATCGAAGCCGAAATGCTTACCAATATGCAGACTCGATACAATATGCAAACAGCACTCAAAGACAGTAAACTGACGGCTCGATTGCAACAGATTCGGAAGTTGGCCGCAATACTATGAAAAATTATGAGCATAGAGTGCATTGCAGCTAAAAGATTATCGGACAAACCGAGTAAAAGAATCCCGATAAATACTTATCGGGATTCTTTATTCATAAACGTCAATTTGCTATTTTACTTTACAGTCCTAAATAGACAATCTCGTCCTTTGGAAAAATCTTCTAAATAAGAATAAGCTATTTGAATATACTTCTCTTTGAACAAATGTTTTTTTCGAGGAGACCAATTTTGAATCTGTGTAATGGTTTGCGCCAAGTCAATATAAGTATTTTCTTTCCGAACATACGCAACAGACGCGAGAATTTCCAGAGACAAAGCCGATTGAAATCCAGAGATCAGTTTTATCAATAATTTCAAACGATCAACCTGTTCCGACTTCAACTTTGTTTTCACATATTCGCTAACTTCCTTCATCGTGCTATATTGCAACTCCAAAGAATCGAAAGCTCCGATCTTCATCTGTTCGAGACCTTTGATATATTTCCCGTTAATGTCGTGCAGAATATATCCGACCTGAGTGCAATAGGGGCCATAATGTCCTGCAACGAATTTCAGTTTGCCAAATGAAGGTTCACCCAGCAATTGCATAAAATATGCTAATTTATTTGCGACGAATAAACTGCTGTTTTCTCCTAACGATTCATAATAAAACAGAGCGTACAGCAACATGGCTCTCGCCGGAGTTAATTTTGCCTCCCGACAATTCGTTTCCTGCTTCAACAATTCGCTGACGGCTTCGTTCGGCTGATAGATATGAATATCCACATTTAATTCCCCGAGATACTTTTCCATCAACTCTTTCACCTTGCTCCAATCCAATCCACCGTTGCCGCATCCAAGAGGAGGAATAGCGATACTTTTTATCCTATATTGATCAAGAACCCGCACCAAATCTTTCAGCCCTTCTTCAATATATTCATATTTGGAACGATGCTTCCAGTCCTTTTTCGTCGGGAAATTAATTATCCATTTAGAATCGGTCGAAAGGTTACTGTCTCGTGTTACCAACAATTTGCCTGGGAAAATGCTGCCCTCTTTACACGCTTGTTGATATACTTGAAAATTATAAGGATACCTATCCTTGAATTGCAAGGCGATTCCTTTACCCATAACACCAACGGTATTAACGGTATTGACCAAAGCTTCGTCGGAAGCAGCCAACAAATTACCTGTCACATAATGTATCATGGATAAAAATAGTTATTTTTGCTATCAACGTATATCGGTATCTCAATGGATAAACGAGATAAAATTGTTTTTACATATGCTTCACGGTCTGCCGTCTTAACAATAATTCCGGCGACACACGAAACCGGCACACAGTCTTTCACCAAAAATTCGGCCTGTTTTCTCCGCATCCGATCCATATTGGCTTCATCATTCCCCCAAAATTGCGTGCAGACGACTTCCCAATCCACATGGGTCAAATCCTTGATGTCATTATAAAATTCAGTAAGTTTATTCTTTGCATGTCCATCGGTAAAGCACCATGCAGGACATTGCGCAACAATATCCTTAATACGACAAACGATATAAATCAATTCGTCCTGCGGTCTTTTTCGGATACCCCGATACCCTGTTTTAATATTCAATAACATCGGAGAATGGCCTCCGAAATAAAACGGAATATAATCCCCTAAATCCCCGCCCGGAGGATCAATTCGAACATGAAAATTTTGTCGCTGTTCGATTAACTGAATATCCCCGATATTGATATATTCAGGATCTTTCATACGACTATTCTTAGTGTACAATCCATGTTTTAGAATGAATTCCAAATTGGAATAGTGGATCATTCTAAAAATGAATTTTGAAGTATAGTCTATTTGAATATCCATATCTTTATATCACAAATGTAAGAAAATTTTAACTTACAAAAAATTTCTATTGAGAAGAATCGCGTAATTTATCTATTGGTATTCAAATAGCGATAATATGAATTATTTTAAGGCCCACCTGTTTGATCCCATCGTCCTGCATAAGAAAATCCCGGCGGATACCGCTGGGATTTAATAAGAAACCCGAAAAGAGCCGGCCTGCATCGATGCGCCTCCGCAAAGCCGGTCTATCCGGATTTCCAGTCATTTCATATCTTCAGAATCGGAGTATCTCCCCGAAACGTCCGTTTTTCCGCAATCGTAAACCCATGCAGAAAGGTGATATTGCTGCGGTGCAGCGTGATCCGAGGGGTAAAACCCTGCGGCTGCGAACAGCAAGGAATCAACCCGATGAATCGGATGGTCGCTTCGCGCCTATTCTTGGACGGGACGCACCGAGTAGCCGTAGGAGCGAGGAAGGTTGTTCAGCGGGCTGATATGAGACGAGTAGAAATACAGGAAGCGACCGTTGCCCGTCGAGACCGGCACGGCCGACCAATAGTAGCCGCTGCTGCCGACGTTGAGCAATACGCCCGGCGAGTTGTCGCGATAGCCCGAAGCAGGAACGAAGACCGTACCGCCCGCAGTGTCGTAGCTCTCCTCGCCCGTCATCTTGTTACAATATAACTCCCAACCGAAATTATCGGTAAAATCGGTGGTGGAGGTATAGGGCGAATTGAATCGGGAGCCGAAGTAAGAAGCCCCGGAAACAGTGCGGCCGTTATACGTAAAGCCCGTAAAGGCGTTCGACGAAGGCAGATGGTAGCCGACGGGTGACGGATCGTAAATCGTCTTAACCACCACATTGTCGTTAGCCGTCGTCACCGTATTGTCGGCGCTCCAAAGATTGTAATAGGACGTGGAACACCAATCGTAGGGCGATGCACTGCCGAAATTGTAGAATATATGCGGATGCTGGATGGAAACGCCGATGGCGACCTTGCCCGTTCCTGACTTGTCGAACGCATAGCCGTCGGAATAGCAGTCCTTATCGACTGCGGAGCCGGAAGCGTTGCGAATACCGGGCAGCATCGGATCCTTGCGTCCGAACTGGAAATAAGGCTGGTTACCGGAATTTACGACTGAATGCGATACCTGGGTGAGCGTTATGACCTGCATGGCGCCGGTCTCCGCCTGCGTGAAGCGAACCTTCACGCTGCGGGCAGCATAGGTGATGGTTTCCGCATCGCACCAGCCGATATTGACACCCATAAAAGTATATTTTACCCCCTGATAATTGGTCACGACTTTATCCCGCGGCGTCTTCACAGGATCGTAACGCTCCTCCACGGTCGGCGCGAGCCCCGGCACGAAGTCCGTCACCCAGATATGCCAGCTCCACATGATACGGCTGTCCGCGTCGCGCACGGCCACGATAGCGTTGCCCTGCTTGATCGTCGCCTGCGGCACGTCGAATATCAGGCGGTGTCCGTCCTCGGCGAGCCGGACATTCGTCACCAGATTTTCCTCGTCCTGCCAAACGAGTACGGCATCCAGAGGTGTACACCCCGCATTGTTATAGATATAGGGATCGGTGATAGCCGCATCGAGATGGTTTACGAAGCTCTTCAATACGTACTCTCCGCTGGACTGCGAAGTATAGGCCGAAGCGTTCGTACCGCCGTCCTTGATAGCGTTGCCGTAGACTAACGGCAGGGAATACTGTCCCGGAGCGTTGATGACGTAGCAGTTGGCCGTGTTCATCGGCGCGGTGCCGCCGGAGGTCGAGAGATCGTACGTCCCGCTCACGGCCGGAGCCGCCTGCAAGGCATCGTTATGCGCATTGGAGGTCACTCCCTGTTGGGCCGTGATCGTGGCCGTGAACGTCTTTGCAGACATGCCGCCGTCGCCGCTCGCGGTGAAAGCTGTGAGCCATTCTGGACGGGCGATCACGTTGTAGCCCCCGCTGCCGTCGTCCTCGACGAACTCCGCGCTCCACGCCACCGGCACGCTCTTTTCGGGGTCGCCCGGACGGGAAACGGCGGCATAGCTGGTCACCGAATATTTTTTGCTGCCTCCGGCATGGGTGAAATCGGCCGGAGCCGTCACGGTAAAAGTCGGAGTGATCACGATGCTCGACGTCGAAATCCGGTAAGTGACGAGCCTGCCCATCGGCCACCGGCTGCCTGCGATGGAGGCAGTCAGGGTTCGCCGCGTCGAAGTCAGGTCGTCCGTATAGACGACCTCGATCTGTGCATTGTCAGGCAAAGTCTGGGGCAGCATCATGAACGTAGCGACATCGGGGGTGATTGCCTGCCCGGCCGACCCGTCCACAGTGGCCGCAAGTGTCTGCGAAAAGTCTGCCGTAGCGCCGTAGCCGCCCCACGAATCGGAGCCCATGGAAAGAGCGGCCTTGCCATAGACGTTTTTGAGCGTGATCTTCGTGATTTTTCCGGCCAGCACCTTATCGCCCGTAGTAAATCGGACTGCGGTGAGGACATGGCCGAAAGTCAGCGGCACGGTGCTGTTGCCGCTACCGGTCAGGTCGCCGGTGACGGCGACGCACAAATCCTGCTGGTCGGCGACGGCAGAGGGAACGCTGTACGTGATTTCGGGAGTACCGGCGGCACTCTTGTCCGAGAGCGCGATGCCCGGCCCGCCGTAGGGCGCGTAGGCGAAGAATCGGACTTGCTGCCCGCCGGGCCAGAAGTAGTCCGTCGCCCAGCCGGATGCCTTCGTGACCTCGACATCGTACATATAGTCCGGCCGGCAGGAATCCTCGCGCCACGACTCCGTATAAGCCGACGCCAGCACGCCGAACGAATCGTAGAAAGTATCCTTATCGACGGGTGTGGCGCGTGTCTGCGGCTCTTCGGCGTCCGAACGGCCCGATTCGATGCTGTCGGCGACCGTCGCATGCAGGAACAACGTGTCGGCAGGCGTCTCGCCCTGCAACGTAAAGACGCCCGCGTACTCCGGAGCGTCGGTCGTCTCCTCTGCGGCGCGGCTCTGCGGCGACGGGGACTGCCAGCCGTCCGCACCGGCGACCTCGAAGCGCAGTTCAGACCCCGCAAGGGCGTTGTCCGCCGTCGGGTCTTCCGAGCAGGCGGAGATCAGAAGCATGACTGTCGCCGCGGCTGCGGCAAGAAGAGTGTCGTATGAACGTTTTCTCATATCTCTAATCTTGGTTTCGTTAAATCGGTTGGCGGAACACGCTCCGTTCCGTCTTCAGCGATCGGGAGGGGACAGAAGACGCTCCTCGCGCCCTCCCCGCACATTCCGTACATTGCGCCTCTCAATGCACGCGGTGTCCCTGCGGTTCAACCCCGCCCGATCTGTATGCTTCGACAGTTCGGCTGTCGAATGACCGGCTACATATCCAAATTCTGCTCGGCATTCGTCCACGGAGTTACATCGACCGTGAACTTGATGGGGCTGCCCAGAATGGGATCGCCCGGTTCGAACGGATCGGTCGGATCGACCGGTTCGGGTTTTTCGGGATCGACAAAGCCGGCGCCGTTGGAGAAATCGAGTGTATAGACGTACTTGCTGCCCGCCTCCCACTTCGTATCGACGGGGATGGCGGCCCAATCGTAGTCGCCGACAGCGGCGGCCGGATAGACGCGGGCGCCGGCTGCGGTCGTGATCTGTACCTTTACGGCAAGATATGCACCTGCGGCTGTGTTCGTCTTGTCATTTTCCGAATCCCATTTGGTAAGCTGCTGCGGGATCAGCATGGCATTGTCGTTAGCCGCAGCCATGAGCGAAGCGGCCGTAGCGGTCAGCGTCTTTTCGGAACCCGCATAGGTTGCTTCGTAATTGCTCTTATCCGAGCCGGGCGCCCAGGCAGAGGTGCCGAAATCGAACGTCGCCTTCGAAACAGGCTTGCCGATACGAACGCCCTGCACCTTGTAGACATAACCTTCGTTCGTGTTCTTGGCCTTGATCTCGATCTGCGCGAGCTTATGTCCGAAGGCAAGGTGTACGCCCGATCCCTCGTCCGCCTTGCTGCCCGTAGCGGTTGCCGCGATGAAATCCTTCTGGTCGGCGATAGCTGCTGCGGGGGCGAAATCAACGAGCGTCTTGCTGTCTTTATCGATCGTCAAGGTGCCGCCCAACTCATCTTTCGACGGCGAGTAAGCGAAGAACGAAAGCTCGCTGCCGTCGCTGGGCCAGTAGTAGACCGGATCGGAGATAAAGGTGGAATTTTGTTTCGTGAACTCTGCGTCGGTGAAATAATTGGCGTTTGCCTTGTCGAGCGCCGTCACGAAAAAGTTCGTGATGTTGGCCGTTGTCGTTTCCGAAGCACGAGTTTGCATGGCTGCACGGAAATCGATCGCATTGCCGTGGTTGATGCCCGTAGTCTCGTCTTTCGAGCACGATGCCAGAGCCAAAACTGCTCCGGCAATCAAAAACAGTTGTGTTTTCATAGTAAAAAATAATGGATGATGTGAATGTAAAATGGTATTGTTATCTGTGTTGCCACTGAGGCGTTCTATTTTACATCGGTATTTCTATCTCCTCGGACTGCCACTCATCGACATCGGGCTGGAAGCCGCCGCCGTTGACGATGGGCTTGGGCAGCGGAAGGCCGTCCAGAACGATATGTACGTTGCGCTGATCCGGCGCGGAGTGAATCTGATCCGTCACGTCGTAGGTGTAATACCATTTGCTCTCGTCGGACAGCACCGCATAGACGGTCAGCGTGTGGCTCTTCCGCGTCGAGGGGCATCCGAAAGCGAGCAGACTGCCCGTGACGGCCGTTTTATCGGCCGTCACGACCGTCTCGAAAGGGATGGTGGCGCCCGTCTCGCAGGTCGCGTCGCAGCCCACGCCCGGATAGAGGCTCTCGGCCATGCTCGACAGCGAACCGCTGATGCCCGACACGTATTTCAGGTTCTCGGCATTGCGGATCTCGACCGTATAGCTGCTGACAGACTGTTGCGGGTAGAGCGTGATCGTCTGAGGCGCGGACGACTGCGCCAATACGACTTTCTCCGCGCGGTCGCTCCAAAGCATATCCGGAGAGAGTACGACACGCTCGCTCTCCGTACCCTCGGGACGCGGAGCGCTTTCCGAGCGCACGCCCAGACCGGAAAGACTGCCCAGCAGCGGGGTCGTCCGTGTCGTCACCTCAAAACTTGTCCTTTGCCCGGTATTCCGATAGTCGATATTTTCCGTGTCGCTGTTCAGGCACAGGGCTTCGTAATTCCCGACAGGAACGCGGATCGTGCCGCCCCGGCAGTCGGTGAACTCATAGCGCAGAGCTTTGCCGCCGCCGGTCGGAAACAGGTAGAGCGACATGGATTCGGGGGAGGCATCCGGAGCGTTACGCCAGTCGAAAGCCACCGCCGCATCGACCGTATGCGAGTGGTCGTAACACAAGTCTTTATGTTCGCACGAAGCGGCTGCAAGCGCTGCAAACAGATATATGAACAACTTTTTCATCGTTTGCCTCCTTTCTTTTCATTGTAGTTCCCGCGGCCGATCAGCCACACGAGCGACACCTCCGCCTTCGTGGGCCCGAACCAATGACGTTGCTTGGTAGCCTTCCAAACATAATGGCCGTCGATCGGGTCGTATTTCTTGTATTCTCCGCCCAAATACCCGATTCCGATCCCGAAATCGAGATTCAATCGCCGACCGAGCGGCAGCGAATAACCGTACTCGATACCCACGCCGTACGACAACTTCGACTGGTAGCCCGTGCCGCCCGTTTCGAAGTCATAGGTCAGCATTTGACCGTAAAGACCGAGGTGATGCCCTGTAAGCGGCTTTTCTGAGGCGCAGCGCCCGAAATATTTGCGGATGTCCAACTCGCCGCCGTAGATGCGCCAATAGTTATGACGCTTGTCGCTCTTCCACCAGGCATACATCCAGTTGCCGCCGAGCGACCACCCGCGTCCCGCGTAGAATTCCGCTCCGATATTCGGGATAAGAGCCGCATCGTAAAGCAGGTTCATTTTCAGCGACATGTAGAACGGCTTGCGGGCCGGCGATTCCGGTTGCACGGGAAGCTCGACGGGAACGGGTGCTGATTCTGCGACCGGTTCGGATTCTGGTTCTGGCTCTGGCGCAGGTTCCGGCTGCGGAGCGGGTGCGGGACATTCCATCTCGCAGACCAGACGCACGCCGGCACTCCGCAGTGCGGGAAAGAAATGCTCTTCCATATACCGCCACGCGCGGCCGCCGCGAAGCATACCCAGTTGCCTGTTGCGGCTATCTGCGACTTTTCCGTCACGGATTACCCATACGGGGGTGTTGCGCAGAATTTCAAGCACTTCGTCGCGGTAAGGCATATCCGAAGCTGCGACCTCTCTTTCCAATCCTTCCCAGTCGATACCCGAAGCCTGAATGTCGAGGACAGCTCCTTCGACAGAGAGATGCTCTTCAAGCCAGGCGGCGAGGTTCTTCGCTCGCTTTTCCGACAAACGCGCGTTCAGCACGCTGACGCCTTCCGGCGAGGCCGTACCCACGATTCGGAGGGTTTTCATACGGCACGAGGCGTCCCGCTGCAAAATACGGATACTATCCGCGAAAGCGGCCAGACGCTTTGCGTTGGCCCGATAATCGAGCTCCAAAATCGAATAACCCTGACGGAAATAGACCTGAGCGCTCAATGTGTCGGTTAGCGCCTGTTCCTGCCCGTAACTGATATGGCAGAACCCGAGCAGTAACAGAAATGACAGCAATCTATTTATTCGCATACCTTGTAAAATTGTTTTTTATACTTTCCGGAATCATTCTTCGGGCGGAATGCCGGCAGGAATCCGCTCATTTTGGATTTTTAACCGCATGCGGCTTTGGCCTCCGAAGGGAGGAGCCAGGTTCCCCCCCCCTCGAAAATTCGGAAGATACTGCCTGTCTGCCTTTCGGGGTAGTCTGTTTCGATCCCCGTCTCAATTCCGAAGGCGTCATGCCGAAATATTGTTTGCAGAAGATCGTGAAATAGGATGACGTGGCGAAGCCATAGCTTGCGGCGATTTCCGCAATGCTTCTGTCGGTATTCCGAATATTATGCAGGATACGTTTGGCTCGACGTTCGTTGAGCCACTCGCGTACAGGCCGTTTGAACTCCGCTTTGAATTTACGCTGAAAATTGCGTATGCTCATATTGGCCAGCGACGCAAATCCCCTCACGTTATGGACGTGTAGATAATTTTGAAGTACGAAATCCTTGAAATTATCGCTGGTGCCGATAACGGATTGCAATAGCGTATAAAGTTCCGCTGGGCTATGGTAGCTTCGCAGAAGAATACACAGCTCCTCTTGTTTGATCCGGTGGAAATGGAGACAATCGAGTCCTTTGTCGAGATGATGGGAAAGCTCCGAATAAAAAGAGGCAAGCTCCTTACAAACTGCTAATTGTGCGAATTTTCGGGGGGGGGGAAGAAGGGAGGGCTTGCCGCTACGCGGACGCACCGGGTGTTGCGGATCGACTAAATTGCGTTTGTTGCAAAGAGGCAATTGCCCGGTAAAGAAACTGACAATGAAATGGCATGAACCGAGAGTTTCTCCGGTGAAGCCTGTATTCTTCGGGAGAAACACCAGCACTCCGGGTGCGAGGGTGCTCGGCGTAGAATTTCCCGATGCAATCTGAACACGACCTTCCGCAAGATAAAGAAGTGCACTACGGCTTTTGTTTATAGCCGAAATATCCGTGCCGTCGGACAAACGATACTGTCGAAACAGTGCGCTTTCATCCGTCGCATGATATACGCAGCCCGTGTGATCTTCTTTATTGTGCAGAGACATGAATGTATGTTGATTTTCAGCGGCAAAGTTACGACATTTTATTGATAAACTATCAAAAATGGGACAAAAAATATTTGGAACACGACAAATGCGCGTTTTTTTAATATTTTTCCATATAAACAGCTACATAGTCGCTTCCGTAAATACGACGGATACATCCGAATAGGTTGTATTCGTTCGCAGTTCGACCGGTAGTTCCATGAGTTGCGACACTTTCAGTGCAATCGCTCGGCTCATATAAATATCGTCGTGCTTCCCTTCGACGGCTCCATAGCTGCCGTCGGGTTTCAACTCGTACCACTCGATTTCATCCAACGCCCGTTTATCGCGTTCGATATAAAGGATTTCGCGCAGGCGTTTGGTCATCTGCGTAACAAGGTCTGTTTTACTGGCAGCGTTCGTGTGGAACCCGTAACGTTTCGGTCGTCCCTCGCGGATCTGCACGGGGTCTGTCCGCGAGAACAGATTATCATAGTGTTCTTTTATCGTGTCGAGAATCGTCAGCGTATGGTCTCCCTCCTGTCCTTTGGGGTCGAGGCTGTTCGCTTCGACGGCCAGCAGTGCATGACAGAACCACTCGGCGACCTGCACGGCCCGCCACACCGTCAAATCTTGGTCGAGGTGAAAACGATAGGTGGCGATACACTCCTCCACACCGCCGTCGATCATCGCCGCGCGGTCGATTACCGAAATCACGCTGTAATCGGCATTGGGATTACGGCCGCCGATGTCGAGTGCCACCACATAACGATCGGCGATGCGGCGCGAGGTGTCGGGTAATTTCCACACGTAGAAATCACCTGCCGGCGTGGGCACGAAACGAATGTTTTGCAGCGCTTCGGGGCCATACGTCGCATCGGCCATCAACTCGCCGACATAGAGCGGCTCGCGGGTATATGGCCGGAGTTGCCGAACGTAGAGCGGATCGTGCGCGGGGCGCCCGGTGGTCTGGAACGCTTCTTCGGCTGTTGAGGGAAACTCGCTGCACATCTGCCAATCGGTCGAATACTCGCGTCGCTTCTCCCTGTACCAATTCAATCCTTCCAGCGTTGCGCCGGCATGGAATCGCGCCAGCTCGTCGCGTGTCATGGAGTGCACGAACTCCGCCTTTTGCCGCTCGCTGACGAACGGCTTATAATATATGTCTATCTCGTACCACGCCACGAATAACGGCGTATAGGCCGATCGTCCGTCCACCGCCTCGCACCATGTATCGTGGAAAAAGTTGCCGATTCCTTTGGCCGTCGATTCCAGCACGACGACCGTGAACGGCTCGCGCGGTACGGAGCCGAGAATTGTCTGTATCACATCTTCCGGTTTACGTTCCTTCGTTTTCTTCCACAGGCCGACCTCTGACAAATGAGCCATCTTAATATCGCCCGAACGGAGGCTGTCAGGCTTCTGCATGGAGCCGATCGAGACGACACAATCCCGATCGACGAGCATTTTATTTTTGCTCGAACCCTCGAAATTGCAGAATTGAACGGGACATATTTCGACCGGATGCCGCCGGGCCATGCGCGAATACATCGCACGGATCGTTCGCGCCTGATCCTCCACGTCGGCCACGATCACGCTGTTCCATCCCGAACGATGGAACAGTTGTATCCATGCCATGAACATCTGTACGACCGTACTGCCGCCCCATTGCCGGGCTTTGAGCAGCACGATGCGCACGGGCTTTCCCGTGAACAGGTCGCAAAGAAGGATACGCACTAATTTAAGCTGCGCCCGCCGCAGCTTGAACGGCACGAGGCGCCCCGACGTCTTATCGAAAATCTTGACGCACGAAATACACCAAAACTCGAAATCGTACACGGCACGCAATCGGTGGACGGTTCCGTACATCGTGCCGAGGTCGATGCCTTCTGCGGTGGCATAACATCCGACCCCGCCGGCAGCAATAATAGCGGCGACGGTCGGTGTCGCAGCCATATAAGCAGGGATAAGTACATAACTGTCCGGTGTGAAATAGAGCCGGACACGTTCGATGGGCGACCCTTCACCGGTGAGAGGATTGTACGGGGCGAAAAGTCGCTTTACCCGAATTTCATTCTGAGCCAGTATTGCCCGGACATCAGATGCGTCCGTTGATGATGCGCCGGACATAATTCGGACTTAACCCGATCACAGGGTCTTTGCATATCATATCCACGAAATAAGTCTTGGACAGATATTTCAGCCGTTCGGGATTCTCGGCCCGTTCACGTGCGAGCATCTCTTCGTAACGGCGGCGTATTTCGTTGTGTCTCTTCAAAATCTTTTCGGGAACCTCGTCCCGCACCCGTTTTCCTTTGCTCATAGTGATATGTTTTCTGCGTTCACCGCAATAATAGCGATAATTATAACTTCTTGAAAACTAACAAACAACATACTTTTACAACAGAATATATCACGCACAAAATCAATCGGTAAAAATGCAGGAAGAAAACACCGTTCAAGAACAGGAACAAACGCCGCGCGTCTCGCGTGTGCGCGAATACATGACGGCCAAATTCCCCGACAGGGAATTCGGCGACGACAGCGAGCTGGAACAGGCACTTTACGATTATCTCACGCAAAGCGACAAAAAGATCGCAGGCCACGAAGCGGCCAACAAGACGATCATGGAGGTCGTACAAGCCTATCCCGAATTTGCACAAATCATCGAGGACGTGGCCAACGGAATCCCCGTACAGGTCGCTATCGCCCGGCAGTTCGATCCATCGGAGTTGGCCGTGCCGGAGGGAGAGCCGGACTACGAAGCCTACAAACAAGCCGCCGAGGAACGCACCAAACGTCTCGCGGACATGAAAGCCCGTGTCGAAACCCGCGAAAAGAATATGGCCCGAAGCAAAACGGACGTCGATGCGTTCTTCGCCGAACAAGGGCTGAGCGAGGAAGAACAGCAGCAATTCGTCGCATGGGTAGACAACGAAATCCTCGCCAACCTGCTCGACGGCAAGGTGAACAAAGAAATCCTTACGAAACTCTATCAAGGATGGGTGTACGATACGGCTGTCGCCGAGGCCCGCGAGACAGGTAAGGTCGAAGGACGCAACGAACAAATCGAGACCCGCCGTGTACGAACGCAAAAGACCGACGGACTGCCGGCAGACGGCGGCGGCGTTGAGGCAACATCTGCCGTCAAAACGGACAAAGATATAATCGACGAGGTGATAACTCGCCGCAACAAACGAAGATTCTAATCAATTACCGACAATATGAAAAACAACAAATTTCTCTACGGCCTGTTCGCCGTCTGCGCATGTGCCGTAAGTGCGTATCTGTTTCATGAACTCCTCGCATGGTTCGCGCCGGACGATCTGGGCAGGGTTCTCGTGGCTGCCGGCAGCGCCGCGGCGGCCCCCGCGCCAAACACGCTCCGCTCGGTCTTTTGCGGCGCGGCGGCGACCGCCGATCAGACGATGCGGGGCACGGTTCTGACCACCAAGCCGCCGAAAAAGGACGGGACGATCGAGGAACAAGACATCAACCGCCCGACGATTTCCAAGAAGATCACAAAGATCAACCCGTCGCTGTTTCCGATGGATACAATCCTGCGGGAAATCGAGACCGTCCCGTGCAAATCGGTCGAATATCAGTATTACAGCGTGCGCGGACGCGGTGTGCAAAGTAAGATCAAAACGGCCTACGCCGTCTCCGGCGAAGCGAGCGGAGCGAAACAAATCACCGTAACGAACGCGCACATCTTCTCGGTGGACGGCAACGTGCTGTTTCCGACCTTCGAAGTCGATAACGACACGAAGGTCGCCTCTCCCGTCGCATCGGGCGGCATCTCGCTCAATCCGCTCATCTGCCACATCGTCGCCACAGACGCTATCAGCCAAGACAAAATCACGATTTTCCCGCTCAACGCGGCAACGCTGCCCGCGCTGCCGGCCGATACGCCGCTCTATCGTCTCGGCGTCGCCAAGCACGAAAACGCGGGTATGTCCGAAGACCCCAGCCAGATGCCGTACAGCGACAGCAACTACTGCCAAATCCACATGACGACCGTATCGGAAGGTCTCTACCAGAAACTCACCGAGAAAGACGTACAGTTCGGGCTGCTCGACATGAAGGAACAGGCGCTTCTGGATTTCCGCATGACCAACGAGGCCGATGCGCTGTTCGGAGTGAAGCAGCAGATCGTCGATCCCATCTCCCGAAAGGTGAAATACATGAGCGACGGGATGCTCCGCAAGATCGACAAACGCCTCGACATGGGGGCCGAGAGCAAGATCACCAACGACCTTATCTACGGCTGGGCCTCGGACATCTTCTGCGGCAACAACGGCAGCGAACGCCGCGTCATGTTCTATGGCAAAGACTTCGGCCGCCAGATCGCGGGGGCCTCTACCGTCGTCAAACAGCTCGAAGCCGGTAATACCGAGGTCGTGTTCGGTATCACATTCCACCGTATCGCCACGCCCGATGGCGAGCTGCTGATGAAGCCCCACGACCTGCTGAACGAATACGGATACAGCAAGGCCGCGATCGTGATCGATCCTGCGAATATCTATCGTGCCGAGCGCAAACCGCTGGAAGCGACGGAACTCGAACGCGATAAGGTCGGACTTTCCCGCTCGACGGACGTGCGAATCGATGAAAGCCATACGCTCGCAGTTCTCAACCCCGACACCCATGCGGTTATCACGGTAAAATAAACACACCGTAGCAGAGGTACGACCTCTGCTGCCTAAACAGACCTACGACATGGCTACATTCTATGTACTCAACAACAAGAAATACCGCACATCCGTCCGCCTTCGGGACGGACGGCTGGAAGCGATACGTTTCGAGCCGGAGGTTTACTTCGGCGGTATCGGCCAAAGCACCTATACCACCTCCGACCCGGAGGTTATCGAGGCCCTCAAAGAGCACTACGCCTACGGAATTACTTTCTGGGAAAAGGAACAGCCCATAACGGAAGCCGAAACCGAAGCTCCGGCAACGAACGACATGCCCACTGATCTGGAAGCGCTACTGCCCGACCCTGACAACGCGATTCGGGAGGAAACCGTAACGTCGGTGGCATCCGCCCGGGCATGGCTGCAAGCCAATCTCGATTACGTCGTTCCGGCAGGCATGAAGAAGGACGACATCAAAATCGAAGCGGCGAAACGAAACGTACTGTTCATCCAATGGTAGGAATGCGCAAATACATCATCGCAAAGGCGCTGCGGTGCATCGACGAGGTTTACCCCGACGATAACGATGCCAACGGGCCGCACTTTCCGTTGGAGGAGTTCATCGACGAAGCGGGCAGGCGGGTGTTGCTGGCTGCTCCGCTGCACGCAATCCCGAATCGGGCTGCTCTTACGGAGTGCGTGTTGAGGCCGCACACCGACGGAAGCGGCGAAATCGACCTGCCGGACGATTTTCTCAAACTCGCACGCTTGCGTATGGAGGGCTGGCAGCGTCCGGTGCTGGCGGCGATTCCGGAAGAACATCCCGCCGCCCGACGTCAGTATCACCCCGTAACACGGGGCGGTACGGCAAAACCCGTCGTACTGCTTACACACGGTGGGACACGGCTCCGGTATTTCAGCGTAACAGAGGCACAGCACCGCATCGCCGAAGGTGAATACATCGCTTACACGAGCCTCGACGACACCTACCCCGAACGGCTCGCAGAGACTACGGCATGGATGCTCGGAGCATTGGTATTAGGCGTGGCCAACGACGCAGACGGAGCGAAAACGGCCGAAGCACGCGCAATGGAAATACTCTCTGCATTATGAAATTCGACGTGAAGATAGACTGCATGGCGCTGTTCAACGAGTGCATGGATCAAACGCTCATCGACTACCGCAACCGCACGACGGAAACCGGACAATCCATCGCGGCAACGCATACGCTCGACCGGTCGCTGCTCGATACGTTCTACGTCAATCTTCACAGCGTGTCCGAGGCCCTCCGTACAGCCCTCCGAAAACAGGTCTGCGAGGTGCTGTTCATCCCCGACCTGTTGCAATATCGGATGTACCTCGACCCCGGCATACCACCGGAGAGTATCGCAGTTGAGGTAAAAGACGCGCTGAAATACGGGATGCTCTGCTGGTGGTACGGCGGGCGGGACATTCCGCTGTTCCAACTTTACCGCTCCTTATACGAAACCACAGTAGAAAGGCTGCGCGACCAGATACGCAGTACCCATACCGAAAGACCTTACCGCATATTATGATTACGCGCGAAAACAAACTCTTCCGGCTGTCATGGCTCAAATCCAACCTTTTTCGTGCTACGAGTACGGAGACGGCCTACAACGCCCGCATGTTAGAAAACGAGACAGGGCAAGATATGTTCGACCGATACGCCATGACAATCGACGAGCGCCCCTTCTTCGACGAGCACATCGCACAAGCGTTGCTCGCCCTGTTGCATCATTTCCGACGCATTGTACCGGACTGCCAGCCGATAACGACCGAGGGCGACGCATGCGGCCTTACGTTCGCAGCCCGCGTAAGCCGCGACGAAGATGAATTTTACAGCCACGCAGAGTTGCAAGGCGTCGAACGGAGCGCCACCGAAATATTGCGCTACTATATACTCGCCGAATGGTATTTGTCGATTCGCGCCAATGATCTGTGGACTGCCTATACACAGAAACTCACCGCAGCCGTCGCCACGCTGTCGTCCTACCTGTTCCGGTTTTACCGTCCCGTATTACAACGCGCCCATCGGGTATCTCCGAGCCCCGAAGAATATTCGCAGCACGGAGAAATACAAATCATCGACGCAGGCTTGGTCTAATCTCAAAAGCAATGGAAAATCACGAAATTTTGCGATACATCATCGATCTGACCGGTATAGAAAGCCGTGCATTTCATCGGGCGCTCCTACTCGAAGCAGTCGTTTGGTGTGCGATGATCGGCGCCGTGATAATCGACTTTACGACCGGCATCCGTAAAGCAAAAGTATTGAAAATACCCAGAGACAGTCATGGTTTCAGACGTTCGTTCTCGAAATTCGGCGACTACGGGAAAGTAACGGGAATGCTCATGTTATTCGACCTGCTGGCTATTCTGTTCGGCATCTATTCGCTTCCGTATGCCTCCGGCGTGGCGGCCGTGGGTGTCGTCTATACCGAGTATCGTTCCGTCCGCGAAAATCTCAAAGCGATAAAATCCTCGGCGGTGGAGATGACAACTATCGTAGAGTTGTTGGCCAAAGCCAAAGACCCTAAAAAGATAACCGAACTATTGCTCCAATACAATGAGGTGAAAAATAACGCCAGCCGGCAACAACCTAAAAATAACGATACGAAATGAAAATCTTGATCGACAACGGGCATGGCCGCGCCACGGTCGGAAAACGCTCTCCCGTATGGCCCGACGGGAAACAACTCTTCGAATACGAATTTAACAGGGACATCGCCCGACGAGTGCATGAGGCGCTGACCGCACGCGGGGCCGACTGCGTGCCAGTCGTTCCCGAAATCGACGATATTCCGCTGGCGGAACGCACCCGCCGTGTGAACGAGATCGCCGCACAGGTCGGCCCGGAAAATTGTCTGCTCGTCTCGATTCATGCCAACGCCGGAGGCGGCACGGGATGGGAAGCGTGGACATCCGTCGGAGAAACGGAAGCGGATAACTATGCGACGATCTTTTACGAAGAAGCCGCCCGTACATTTCCCGAACAGAGGATGCGTATGGACACGACGGACGGCGACCCGGACAAAGAGGCGCATTTTTATCTGCTCCGACATACGACCTGCCCGGCCATTATCACCGAGAATTTCTTTATGGACACGGAGGCCGATTGCCGGCTGATTCTCTCGGAGGAAGGCCGCAAACGTGTAGCCGACATGCACGTTTCGGCGCTGCTTCGCTGTATCGAATATCACCGAAACAAATAACCTGTCGCTATGAAAATCTATTACGATTCCAAACTCGCAAAGAGCCTGTTATTCGGCTCGTTCAAAACCTGCATGTTCTTCGGTGTCGTGCTGACCGAGTGCACCGCATTGTCTGAAAAAGTGAAACGGCATGAGGGGATTCATGTGCGGCAATATTGGGAATGTCTCGCCGCCAGCGTCGTATTGTGGTTTCTCCTCCATGTAGGAGCCGCGTTGCTGGGCGGCCATGTGTCCGCATGGTGGCTGTTGTTCGTGCCGACGACCTTCTACCTGTTGTATGGGGTCGAATGGCTGATTTCTTACGTCTATCACATTCTCCGAGGCGATGCACACGACCGATGGAACGACGCAGCCTACCACGCTTCCGCCTTTGAGATGGAGGCATACGCGCACGAAACCGAGGCCGACTACCTGTCCTCGCGCCGTTGGTTCGCGTTCGTCAAATATTACGGTAAGCTCTGATGAATCATGAAACGCGCCTTACTCATAGCCTCCGTTCTGTCGCTCTGCATGGCAAGTTGTTCACCCAGCAGGGTATTGGTGCAAAGCCGCCAGACCGATAGCGTGCGGATAGACGAGAAAATCCGGATTCGAACGCAAATAAAATATGTTCCGGTCATCGTACATATTCCCGATCAGCAAACGAGCGTAATAGCCGAGCCATCCGACACATCGCACCTCGAAACGAAATATGCCGCCTCCGATGCCTTCATACGTCCCGACGGGAAATTATATCACGACTTACGGAATAAGCCGCAAGAGAAGTCCGAAATCGTCTCCGTCGAGATTACGGACACAACAGCGACGAGTACGATCGTCCGGCAGGAACAAGAGCGAATCGAGGTACCCGTACCGATGCCTCTCACATGGTGGCAGCGGTTCTGGAATATGTCGGGAAAAATCGCTTGGGGACTGCTGGCCGGAGCGATTATCGGTATCATCGTGCGACGAAGATTATAGTTATGGAGAGTTGCCGTACCCATACGATCATTGCAGGAACGAGCTTCGCCCTGCTGATTACCGCGTTGAGGGACGACGTGGAATTACCGGAGGAATTGCCCGACACGATTTCCTCCGCGTGGCTCGACAACCTCGACCGTTACCGCATCGTGCTGTTGTTATCGACATCCAAACACGGCCCGAAGGCGATTGCCGGAACCGCTGCGGAATACGAACTGAAAATCGAGCGACGCGATAGCGCTCACTACTTCGTAAATATTCCGGCCTCGGCGACCGAGGAAATGGAGGAAGGCGAAATTGTCCTTACCGTCGAATTGCAGGATACGCAGACCAATACGGTAATGAAAGCCGAACGGCGCACGGTTCCACTTGTCAAAGCAAGACTATGAAACTACTCTGCATATTGCAACAAGGCGATTTGTCCGTAACCGACGGTTCGGCTCTTTCTCACCGACTTTATTTCGACTTCGCAAACCGCATAGGCATCGACGGGAAAGACGGTGAAGATGGAACAGACGGAACGGACGGATTGACGCCGGAAATCGGCAAGGATGGGAATTGGTGGATCGGAGACCGAAATACCGGAGTACCGGCCGTCGCATTCCGCAGTTACGCATCGCTGGCCGCCTTCCCGAAACAGGGGAATAACGACATGCTCTATCTGGATGAAACAACGAACCGGTTTTATCGCTGGGACGCGCCGGCACAAAACTATCGCACGGTCGGCCCCGACTACAACGACATCAAAATAATCGACGGCGGAAACGCACAATTCTAAACTACATGGCCACGATAACGGTAAAAAGCAAAATCATCGTCCGCAACGATACCGAAGCGAATTGGGTATCGGCAAATCCCGTGCTGCTGAAAGGCGAAGCCGGATATTGTACAGACAAACTCTACCTCAAATTCGGCGATGGCTCGACGAAATGGAACGACCTCCCCAAATTCGGCGGACAATCCGTTATCATTCAGAGCACGGCGCCTTCGGATGGAAGCCAACATACCTACGAGGAGGGAACATTTTGGATCGACCTTTCTGCATCCTCTCCCGAAATCTACATATTGATCCAACGGGAGAGCGACAACCGCGAGTGGCTCCAACTCATCACGGCCGAGGCACTCGCAGCAAAAGGGGCAATGCTGGCAAAGGATTTTGCAAAGGAAAGCGAAGCCGGCGCCAAGACCGGATATGTCGATAAGGCACTCTCAGCCGACAAGCTCAAAACGGCCCGAGCTGTTACATTGACAGGAGCCATCACGGGAAACACGACCTTCGACGGCAGTAAGGACATATCTATCGAAACATCGCTGAAACCGCTCGAAGAACAGGACATCCCTGAGCTGTCTTTATCTAAAATCAAGGACGCAGGAACGGCGGCCGCGTGCAACACGGGCACCGAAGCCGGACAAATTCCCGTAATCGGGGAGGGCGGAAAGCTCAACGAGGCACTGATCCCTCGACAAACACTTACGACCGACGATGTGAACGAGGGCAAAACAAATCTTTACTATACGAATGAGCGAGTAACCAATTACTTGCAGGACACCGCAAACACTTTTGTAATGGATGGAGGAAACGCATGATGAATGAACTGATAACCATACACACCCGATTTCAACACAGGCGGGCGATAGCGGCTCGCTGGGCAGAAGTCAATCCTATATTGCGGGAAGGAGAACTCGGCGTAGAACTCGATACACGGCGTATGAAATTCGGCGACGGCGTAACGAGATGGAACAGTCTGGAATATTGCTCGAAAGAGATTCTCCCAGCATCGGCCATAGAGCTGGGCGGAATAAAGGCCGAAGGTAAAAGCGACGGATATAGCGTCGAAGTACGCATAGACCCCCAAACGCATAAACTATATGTCCCGGCCTATCCCGAAATTCCGGAGCTGCCCCAACTCGGAGCCGTAGCGACCAGCAACGACTATAACGACCTCGATAACAAACCGAGTATTCCGGCCCCATATTCGCTTCCCGCAGCAACGGAAACCGTACTCGGAGGCATAAAGGCCGCAAGCAAAACCGTGGAATATACCGTTGAGGTAAAGAAAGACCCTGCTACGCACAAGCTCTATGTCCCGGCATCGACGGCATCGGGCGAATCGCCCGATAACGGAATATTGCCCGGACTGATCGTGAAAATAAGTTACAGACAACAGGATAAAAGCACGCATTTCCCGAACGAGACAGCGGCGATAATGAACGGCGACATTTATTTCCGTCCGCTATGCAGTCTCAAACATTTCAATCGGATCTTGCCCGGCTTATATGTCGGGCTGGCAAGGTGCAATTCCCGCGCGTACAACAGAATCACGCAAAAGCCTACGAAAAAACAAATAGGTTGGCATATCGTGGGAAACCCGTCCTATAAACTTTCTTCACAAGAACGGTATCCGCAAAAAAGCGTTTTCACCGGAGAGTTCAATAATTTTCCCCGCTGGACATGGAACGATGCCGCGCCCGTAGCTGTCGCCGACTTAATTTCGGAATATCACGGAGAATGGATCAAGTTTCCGCATGATCTGGAAACGATCGCCCGGCGTTTTATTTATATGTATCGAATACAATATCAGACGCCGAGAATATATACGGTTCTTCCGATCGACACGTTGCAAGGGACGCAGGTTAAAGACGGGTTTCTCAAAATAAGCACGATTCATCGCAGAGTATCGTTGGATGGTACACGAACTGCGGCAAGCGGTTTTTACGCTTCGGTAAATCTCGGATTGTGTTTTTGTCGTTCGGAGACCGAGCCGCCGCACTTGCAGCGGACATTATTAGGCCCGATTTTGCCTCACCGAGTGATGATCGTGCGAAAGTTCGGCTTTAACAAGATTTATTATTTAATGAAAAACCCCGAACGTAGAAGTCGTATAAGATAGGTCTCCAAGAGGGAGCGCAAATGGCACCGGTCAGAAATGGATGGTAAGCCCGCAAGGGCCCCAACTGTCATTGGTAAAAACTGGAACCCCGAAAGGCGGTACTGTCATTGGTTAGAACTGTTTGCTACACCCTCTTGGTTTTTATTTATTTTTAAGATCACTCCGATTCTACTCATCTGAAAAAATTCTTGCCCGCAATATTTGGTATTTTGGCATTTTTGCCTTACTTTTGTTCCCGCTTCCCGATTATGGGGTATAAGCAGGCCCGGAGAGGTGGGTGAGTGGCTTATACCACCGGTTTGCTAAACCGACGTGCTGGGCAACCGGCACCACGAGTTCGAATCTCGTCCTCTCCGCCAAATTTGGAGCCGACAGGCGGCAACAAAACGACAAATCCTGCAAGACAAATACTTGCAGGATTTTTTCTTTTTCAGGGTATGGCTGAAAACAGCCTAAAACCGGTTCCGGAACAGGTAGCTGAACCTGAAAACCTCCGATCCCGACAGGCAACGATTTATCCGTAATTCTCTTACTAAATATAAAGATCCAGTAAGACAAACAGCGGAGTCAGTAGTTTTACAACCCAATCGGTTACCTACGAAAAGTACATTCAAAATTTTCTTCTACTTGAAGAAGGCCACCCCTCGGGCAAACTTCCAAGACCTGAAACCGATTCCCATGAAATCGGAGGCGTCCGACGTCCGGTCACAGAACTTGTTCGCCACCACCCGACAAGGATTTCCGCCGTCGACACCGATGGCGACCCTGAGATTTTCGACCTCATAGACGGGGTTCGCTCCGTCGGCGAAGAAGCAATAGATCCCTGTATTCCGCGCCGACACACTCCCTGCACACAGCACGATGCACGCCGGCAAAACCAATTTTTCCATAGGCTTCGAAAAAGTTCCGTCCATACCCCGACGGCCCGAAAAAAAATAGAGAAGCGATGGCGCCGAAAGCTTATTTTAAGCACTGGAATCCGGAACAGTCTCGGGACAAAACAAACAATAGCCCGCGCTCATATCCACGGATGGATACGACGCGAGAAGATGTCGGCTTATTCTCTTCTCCCGTTGAATTTTCCCGATCGAACACCGAGAATAAACTTACACGTTCCGTGTTTTCAGTATGTCACCACAAATGCAGAAAACATATCCGGAAAATGCAACCGTTCTCTTCCGTTGGGACTGTACTGCATACCCACAGCTTATTATAATCGTCGTCCGGTTTATAAAAAGCCAGCCGTCCTTCGACAGGACGGCCGGCTCGGAAAAAGAATATGCCTTTTGAAGACCTTATTCCCTATCGCTCATCGAATAGGGAGCGTCTTCGGCTTTCGTGCCGCGGCTGTTGTTCGGTTCCGGCCGCATCTCGAAAGCGATCTTCGCTCCGTTCAGCAGCTCGCCGTATTTCAGGAAAGTTCGTTCGAGAGTCTTTCCGTCGAGTGTCATCTTTCCGACATAACGATTCTCGGGGCCGTTCCCGCGAGCTTCGATCTCCACGGTCTCGCCGTTTTCGAGGTGGATGAGCGCTTTTTTGAAGAGCGGCGAACCCACCGCATATTCGTCCGATGCGGGACAGACGGGATAGAACCCGAGAGCCGAGAACACGTACCAGGCCGAGGTCTGTCCGTTGTCCTCGTCGCCGCAGTATCCGTCGGGCTTGGCGGAGTAGAGCCGGTCCATAACTTCTCGTACCCAATACTGCGCCTTCCAGGGTTGTCCGACATAATCGTAGAGATAGATCATGTGCTGCGCAGGCTGGTTGCCGTGCGCGTAGTTGCCCATGTTGGCCACCTGCATTTCGGTGATCTCGTGGATGCGCACGCCGTAGTAGCTGTCGTCGTAGATCGGCGGGACGACGAATACCGAATCCAACATCTTCGAGAACTCCTTCCCGCCGCCCATCAGCTCGGCGAGCCCTTCGACGTCGTGGAAAACCGACCATGTGTAGTGCCAGGCGTTACCCTCCGTATATGCGTCGCCCCACTTGTAGGGGCTGAACGGCGACTGGAACGTCCCGTCGGCATTGCGGCCGCGCATCAACTTGGTTTCAGGATCGAAGAGGTTTTTGTAGTTCTGCGAGGCCTTTTCCAGCCGCTCCGCATCTTCGGACCGGCCCAGCTTTTTCGCCACCTGCGCGATACACCAGTCATCGTAGGCATATTCGAGCGTTCGTGCGACATTCTCGTCGATGCCTGCATCGTAGGGTACATAGCCCAGCGTGTTATAGTATTCATGCCCGAGGCGTCCCGTGGAGCTTACCGTAGGATGGACTTTGTCGCGTCCCGCGAGCATCGCCTCGTAGAGGGTTATTACATCCTCTTCGGGTGTCACGCCTTTGAGTATTGCATCCGCGACTACGGATGCGGAGTTGTTTCCGACCATGCATCCGCGGTGTCCCGGCGAAGCCCATTCGGGCAGGAAGCCGCTCTCGCGGTAGGCATTGGCCAGCCCGGCCTGAATCTCGGCGTTGACCGACGGATAGACGAGGTTCAGCAGCGGGAACAGGCTCCGGAACGTGTCCCAGAATCCCGTGTCGGTATACATGTAGCCAGGCAGCACCTCGCCGTTGTAAGGGCTGTAATGCACAGGGTTGCCCGCAGCGTCGATCTCGTAGAATTTGCGCGGAAAAAGCGTCGAACGGTAGAGGCACGAGTAAAACGTGCGGTACTGATCCGTAGTTCCTCCCGTGACTTCGATACGTCCCAGCACGTCGTCCCAGCGTTCCTGTGCCCGGGCCTTCACCGTTTCGAAATCATCCGTTCCCAGCTCCGTTTCGAGGTTTCGCAGGGCCTGCTCCGCGGAGATGAACGACGAGGCCACGCGGGCCGTCACCTGCTCGCCACGCACCGTCGAAAAATGTACCTTAGCCACGGCGTGGTCACCTTCGACCGATTTGCCGCCTTCGGGATAGAGCTCTCGCCTACCCGCCTCGTAGGAGGCGGGGGCATCGGTCAGCTCGACGGCCGCGAAGGGCTTGTCGAAGCGGATGACGAACCAGTTGCGGAAATTCTCGGGCACGCCGCCGCTGTTACGTGTCGTATAGCCGGCAACGGTCTGCGCGTCGACGATCTCCACGCGCGAGCCGCGGTCGAAGGCGTCGATGACCACGCCCGACTCCGTCGATTCGGGGAACGTGAAGCGCATCACGGCGGCGCGCTCCGTCGGGGTCATTTCGGCCACGATGTCGTGGTCGGCCAAGTAGACCGAGTAATAGTAGGGCTTCGCCGTCTCCGACTGGTGCGAGAACCAGCTCTGACGCGACTCCTCGCCGAGTTTGTCCCGGCCCCGCACGGGCATCAGCGAAAACTGCCCGTAGTCGTTGATCCACGGCGAGGGCTGGTGGGTCTGTTTGAAGCCCCGGATGGTATGCGCTCCGTAGGTGTAGGCCCACCCGTCGCCCATCGGGCCCGTCTGGGGCGTCCAAAAATTCATTCCCCACGGCAAAGCCACCGCCGGATAGGTATTGCCCGTCGAGAGCGCATAGTCCGACTGGGTTCCGACCAGCGTCGAGACGTATTCCGAGGGGCGAATCGCGGTTCCGGTGTCGTGAGGGACATGACCGCAGGCAGCAGCGAGGGCCGCCAGCACGATGAATGCGTATTTCTTCATTATCGGATGGAATTTAACAAATCTGCTTTACCTTCGTTCACGAGTTTGAGTATCAGCTCCCCGAACAGCGTGTTCTGCCATGCGAACCACGCGCGGGTGTAATCCGCAGCGTCGTGGCGCGAGAAGGACTCGTGCATGAAACCCGTACCGGCATCGGTGGTCATCAGCGAGACGATGCAGTCGCGGATTTCCTCGTCGTCGGTGGAGGTGAAGGCCCGCATCATGATGCTCATGGGCCAGATCATCTCCACGCCGATATGGGGGCCTCCGATGCCCTCGCCCGCCGCACCGCGCCAGAAGTAAGGATTGCCGTCGCTCCACACGAAGCGGCGGGTGTTTTCATAGATCGGGTCCGTGCGCTCCACGTCGCCCAGATAGGGCATCGCCAGCAGCGACGGTACGTTGGCGTCGTCCATCAGCTGTCGTCCGCCGAAACCGTCGACCTCGAAAGCATAGATCTTCCCGAACTCCGGATGTTCGACAACGGCGTATTTTTGCAGCGCCGCAGCCACTTCGTCGGCCAGTGCCGTACACTCCGCGGCGAGCTCCTTCTCATTGTTTACGGTCGCCAGAATTTCGGCTGCTTTGCGCAGCGACGTGACGGCCATGAAGTTCGAGGGCACGAGGAACCCGAAGGTCGTGGCATCGTCCGAGGGCCGAAACGCCGAGGCGATCAGCCCCACGGGTTTCACGGGATTGCCGCGACCCACATTGCAGCGCGTGTCGAGCTGCCGGTCGGTCGTGCGCAGGAAGATATAGTCCCCGGGCCCCTCCTTCATCTGCTGTTCGCGCAGCGTGCGGAGAACGGCCCGCATGGCATCGACCCACGCGGCGTCGAAAACCGACGCATCGCCCGTCGTCTTCCAGTAGTGGTGCGCCAGGCGGATGGGATAGCAGTGGGAGTCGATCTCCCATTTGCGCTCGAAGACCATCGGATCGGCCTCGGGGAAATCCGTCTCGTTGTGTACGCCCGTCGGCGCGACGTTGAAGGCGTTGGCGTAGGGGTCGATATTGATGAGTTTCAGTTGGCGGCGGATAACCCCCGCGATCATCCGCTGCAACTGCGCGTCCTTACCGCACAACTGCACGTAGGGCCACACCTGAGCTCCCGAATCGCGCAGCCACATCGCCGCAATGTCGCCCGTGTAGACGTACGTGTCGGGATTTCCCGCTGTGTCCTCGCCGTAGTGTACCGTGGTGTCGAGCGTGTTGGGGAAGCAGTTTGCGAACATCCATCGCAGGCGTTCGTTGGTCAGAAGACCGCACACGCGCGCGATCTCCTGCTCCACGGCTTCCGATCTGAAAAGCCGCTTCTCTTCGGCCGGGCGCTGGTCGGCATAGGTTTCCGGCTCGTCCGGACAATACCACACCTTCGGCTCAGCGCCCATCTCGAAGCGCAGCTCTCCGCCCTTCATCATGTCGGCATGGCCGATCCAGGGCTTCGTGTAGGGTTGACCATTGAGCCAAATACGCTGGATATACTTGTTCTCCGCGGAGTTGTTCTCGGCCACGACCGCAAACGTCCCGCCCGGAACCTTCACTTCGGCCCGATCGAACAGGGGCGATCCGAACCAGTAGCGTCCGCCGGCGGGTTCGACCTCGTACATGCCCAGCGACGAAAGGACGTACCATGCCGACATCTGCCCCACGTCCTCGTTGCCCGACAGTCCGTCCGGCTCGGCGCGGTAGAGCGTCGTGAGCACCTCGCGCACCTTGTCGGCCGTCTTCCACGGCTGCCCCAGCATCGTATAGAGGTACAACACGTGGTGGCTCCGCTCCCTTGCCGGGGGGGGATGGGCCGGAAACGATCCGGCG
>OBVY01000416.1_pt1 | contig 47783 bp, 44 predicted proteins | sample 1538051 | NCBI WGS metagenome assembly OBVY01 (sample SAMEA2580017, study PRJEB22360) | human gut metagenome | biome: human gut; feature: human-associated habitat; material: faeces | place: Denmark | collected 2008/2010 | reverse complement strand
TACTCGCCCACACCTCGCCAGCATTTTTGAAAAATTGCTGGATCAAAAAACTTTTTCGCTGCCTGCGGCTCGTAATTTGCAACTAATCTCGAAACTTTTCTTTCGTATCGTGTTTTCAAATTGCTTTTTTAATCATAGAATCAGACAAGCAACCACCTGCAACCGTCCGCCAACCGGACAGAAAAGGAATGACCATGAAAGGAATCTTGATTTTCATTGCAGCAGCAGTGCTCCTGCTATTTTTATTACTCCTATGCAGCACACTCGAACGCCGCCGGTTAGTCATTCGGAAGCAAAACTTGCATCTATCCCAGTTGCCGCAGGCATTCAATGGGCTGCGTTTGGTGCAGCTTTCCGACCTGCACAAGCAAGTCTATCCGCATGGAGAGCGAAAGCTTCTGCAAGCGGTACAGGCTTGTCAGCCGGATATGATTGTCATCACAGGTGACCTTGTTTCCAGAACGGTGACAGACTTCTTAGAGCGGCAGGAATTGTTGATGCATCTGCGGCAGATTGCTCCGGTTTATCTTTGTTTAGGGAATCATGAATGGGATATGCAGCCCCAGCAGATTGCGGATTATCGGGCAATGATTGCCGCCGCTGGCTGTGAGCTGTTGGAGAATCAAACGATTTCTTTTCATCGGGGAGCGGAAACCTGCTATCTTGCCGGAGCATCTCTGCGAATTGGCATTTATCACAATGCAGATTTTCAGTATCAGAATCTAGAAACTTATTCGTCCGAGGATTTGACGCATGACATCGGCAGCCGAAAAGGGTGTACCATTTTGCTGGCACATAGTCCATTTCCAGCAGAGAGTTACTTTGCATGGGGAGCAGATTTGACGTTGAGCGGTCATGTACATGGAGGAATTGTGCGGATTCCGGGGATTGGCGGCTTGCTGTCGCCAGAACGAAAACTGTTCCCGAAGTATAGCAAGGGGCTGTATACAAAAGATGGGAAGTATTTGTATGTCAATTGTGGGATTGGAAAGTTGCGGCTTGGGAATCCACCGGAAGTTACCATGCTGGAATTGCATAGTAAATGGAATTAGATGTAGAATTGGCTGTAAATCACGAGCCGCAGGCAAATAAAAGTTTTTCGGTGCAGCAGTTTTACAAAAATGCTGCCGAGGTGTGGGCGAGTAGCCCACATTTGCGAAGCAAATTTGATTTTGCAATCTGTTTTTCCTGCTGCAATTGCATTTTTTGAAGCTGTCAAATTCAAACAAAGTTGGATTATGAGAATCAAGGCTGCAAATTCAGACAAGGCAACGGGGCAATTGCAGCATGCTGGCAGGCAAAAGCAGGGGTGGAACCCCCTTTTGCCGGATGTGAAAGATCGTTTTCCCTAAGAGCAGGATTTTCTGTAAGGCATCCCCATTGCAACTGTTCCACTGGAACAGTTGCAAGATTGTTGTTTACTGCTTCAGAGAAACAAGGCGAGGCGGTCTTGTTCGCCCCGCCTCAAAAAGCTGTCGCTTTTCTCATCACCCTCTCCGTGTGCCAAAAGGATGGCACGGGGATTTCGCTGCCTGCAGGCAGCGATCAGGGCTACTCGCCCTGAACCTCGGCAGCATTTTTGAAAAACTGCTGCATCGAAAAACTTTCATTTGCCTGCGGCTCGTATATTGCAACCCAATTTCTATGTTGCTTTCATGTCATGTTTCACGTGAAACATTGCTTCTAGGGAAACCACTCGAATCCGGTTCGGCAAGGCTGGGGCACATCCCCAGCTTGCCTTGGGAATCGCAATTGCCCCTGAAACCTTGTATCTCATTACAACCTTCTGATTTTGAAGGCAATTGCGATTCTTTGCGGTTCTCTCCTAGATTTTTGTTGCAGTTTCATTCTACAGTTCGATTTGCTTCGCAAATGTGGGCTACTCGCCCACACCTCGGCAGCATTTTTGAAAAACTGCTGCATCGAAAAACTTTTATTTCGCCTGCGGTTTGGATATTGCAGCCTATTTCTATTTTGATTTTATGTCATGTAATGTGATGTTTCACGTGAAACAATGTTATTGCACTGCTTGCAGCACTGCGAGCAACAGCAGACACGCTCCGCTGAGCCAGCTATAATCCCGTTTTTGCCTACGATGTAGCCGAACACCGATTTTTGTTCCGCAGAGAACGCCCAAAATTCCAAAGAGCAGCGTTGCCCCAGCAATCGCAACTGGCATACTATCTTGCCAGCCGATTCCAATGCCAACCGCCAGCGAATCCACAGAAAGTGCAGCCGCCAGCAGAAACGCCTCTCGAGCTGACAAGCTGCGAGAGTGATCCGCATCTGCACAAGCAGCATCAAAATAGACTGTGCGAAAGTTGGCAGATTTTTCGGAGGAATCCGCAGGTTCAACAAAGCTTTTTAATAGCATTGCTCCCCCCATGGCTGCCAGTAACACCACACTAGCCAGCTTGCAGAACGATGCAGGCAGAAACAACCCCGACCACTTTGCCAGCTCCATTGCTGCCAAGAAACAACCAGCACCCGTTCCGCTGAGGATACAGGCTGCTCGAACAGGAATTCGAATGCCGCTGATGCCGTAAGCGATTGCCGTAAAAAATAAATCCAGACAGACCGTCCAGGCAGGTAATAAAATTTGCAGCATAAAAAGCCCTCCTTTCTGTTGTTATGGTATGCAGAACAGGAAAAAGGGTGCGGTCTGAAACTACCGAACCAATCAGGAGGAACTTTTGATGAAACGAAAAGATGCACTTTATGAACTGTTAATTCAGCATGCCGGTACATATTGTTCCGGTGAAGTCCTTGCACAGGAACTCGGAATCAGCCGAGCAGCCGTCTGGAAAGCCATTCAGACACTCCGAACAGAATCGAATGTGCCAATTCAATCGCACCCGAAAAAGGGTTACTGTATTCCAGCAGATGCCGATTTGCTCACCGTTGCTGCCGTGCAGCCACACTTGAAAACGCAGTATCTGGGGCGAGTGCTATATACACACACCACAATCAACTCCACAAATACCGCTTGTAAGGAGCTTGCAGCTGCTTATGCAGTGCATGGAACGGTAGTTGCAGCAGATGGGCAGTCTGCCGGACGGGGACGGATGGGGCGACCGTTTTGTTCTCCAGTTAATACAGGGCTGTATTTCTCGATTCTTCTGCGAAAAGGGTTGATGATGCCGATGGCACAGCAGGTGACTTGCTGTGCAGCAGTTGCCGTTGCACAGGCGATAGAAGCCTTGTATCAGCTGCCTGTACAGATTAAGTGGGTGAATGATATTTTCTATCAGGGGAAAAAACTCTGCGGAATTCTGACAGAAGCAGCGTGGAACTGTGAAGATGGCAGAATGGATTATATGGTTGTTGGGATTGGCATCAATATTCGGCAGACGGCTGTCACCTTGCCGCCGGAACTGCATGCAATCGTTTCTTCGCTGGAGGAGAGCGGCTGTGCACATGTGCGGCGTGCGGAATTGTTGGCAGAGGTGTTGAACCGGTTTGAAAGATTACTGGAAACGCTGCCGGAACATGGCTTTCTGGAAGAATATCGAAGACGTTCGTGCTTAACAGGGCAGCGAGTAACTGCATGGCAGGGAACACAGCAGCGAGAGGGTGTTGTAACAGGCATTGCAGAGGATGGAGCATTGCTGATGCAACTGGATCATGGAGAAACGATTGCGTTGCAGTCAGGGGAAGTAACTTTGCATCAACCGGAAGAAACAGAATAAAAGCAGAAATTGAGATTGGCTGCAAGATACGAGCCACAGGCAACCGAAAAGTTTTTCGGTGCAGCAGTTTTACAAAAATGCTGCCGAGGTGTGGGCGAGTAGCCCACATTTGCGAAGCAAATTCAATTTTGCAATCTGTTTTCCCTGCTGCAATTGCATTTTTTGAAACTGTCAAATTCGCAATTTTATGATTTGTAAGAAATAAGTTACAAATTCGGACAAGGCAACGGGGCAATTGCAGCACGCTGGCAGGCAAAAGCAGGGGTGAAACCCCCTTTTGCCGGACGCTGAAGGTCGTTTTTCCTAGGAACAAAGATTTTCTGTAAGGAATTTCCGTTGCAATTGTTCCATCGGAACAATTGCAAGATAACAGATTATTGCTAAGGTTTCACAAGGCAGGGCGGTCTTGTTCGCCCCGCCTCGAAAAGCTCTCGCTTTTCTCACCACCCCTCCGTGTGCCAAAAGGATGGCACGGGGATTTCGCTGCCTGCGGGCAGCGATCAGGGCTACTCGCCCTGAACCTCGCCAACATTTTTGAAAAATTGTTGGATCAAAAAACTTTTATTTGCCTGCGGCTCATTCCTAGCAGCCTACTCCGAAAATCGTTCTTTTTCTGACCAATCATTTCTTGCAAATTGGTAACAACTGTTAGTCGTTCTTGAAATGTTATCTGATAAATTTTGTATAATTCGACAATTTTTATGAAAAGTGCCCAAAATCCCCGTTTTTTTTCGCTTTTTTCAAACTTTTCCTCTTGACAGTTTCCTCGAAAAGGATTATAATGAACATTGGTTTGATTAAAATGATGACAAAACGGTGACAAATACAGAGCGTGTTTTCCCCATCCTCCGCAGCAGTTCCCAACAGCGTTTCTCGGCACTGCAACCTTGCAAGCATCATCCTGCGGAGCGGCAACAGCATTTGCCACCGATTTTTTGAAACAGCAAAACGAAACTGTTTCCATAGAAGGAAAGGACGTGTTACCAATGGCACAAAAACAATACAGCCGCAGCATCGCTCGGCTCGTGCTGGTTGCCGGAATGTGTTTTACAGCAATTGGGCTGTGCAGCGTTTCCGCCTCGGCAATTGACGACACCGAATTATTGCAGCCGGTTGCCATCAAGGAAGACAGCTTGCAGCCAATCGGACAATCTGTTTTGTTGGCAGATGTGAGTGAAGAAAACTGGTATGAAGGCACTTCTGGTTCTCTGTATTACTGCTATGCAGATGGAACATATGCAACTGGAATTACCACCCTCCCGAACGAAGAAACGTATCTGTTCGCTTTAGACGGTACACTCAAGACCGGCTGGCAGACAATTGATGGCGTTCGGTATTATTTTGACCTGACAACCGGACAGAAACAGTTTGGATGGATCTCGCATTCCAACCGTTTGTATTATGTGTTTCCGGAAACCGGCAAGCAGGTCGGCGAGGCTGTAATTGACGGTACACCGTATGTGTTCGATGAATTCGGCGTTTTGCAGACGGGCATTTATACTTGTGAAGATGGTACAATTGCAGGCTGTGCAGAAGATGCAACCCCGTATACTGGTTTTGTAACCGATGAAACCAGTCAGGCAACCTATTATTTCAACGAAAATGGCATTGCACAGACTGGTTGGCAGATTGTAGATGGTGCAACTTATTACCTCGGAGAAGACGGCGTTCTGCGTACTGGATTGACTTCGATTGACGACAGCGTGTATGATTTCGGAACAGACGGTGTAATGCAGACGGGTCTAGTAACCATGGAAGATGGAACAGTCCTGTTCTTCGGGGCAGACGGTAAGCAGGCAATGGGCTTGCAGACCGTAGATGGCAAGACCTATTATTTCAATGATTTGGGTATGGCTGTGAATACCAAGCAGACCATTGACGGAAAAACCTATTATTTTGGTGCAGATGGCAGCATGCAAACCGGACTGGTTACGCTGAACAAAGATGTTTATTATTTCGGCAAAGACGGTAACATGCAGACTGGATTTGTCACCATGGAAGACGGAACGGTGTTGTTCTTCGGAGCAGATGGCAAGCAGGCAATGGGCTTGCAGACTGTAAACGGTAAGACCTATTATTTCAGCGATTTGGGCATGGCTGTGAATGCAAAGCAGAACATTGACGGAAAGACTTACTATTTCGGAGCAGACGGCAGTATGCAGACCGGAAAAGTTACCTTGCAGGACGGTTCTTATTATTTTGGTAAGAACGGCGAACAGGTGACAGGTTGGCTGACACTGGATGGTTCGGAATATTATTTTGACCTGACCACTGGAAAGATGGCAACCGGAACGGTAACCCTGCCGGATGGCACTTATATTTTCGATGAAAATGGGGTATTGCAGAAGAAACAGAATGGGATTTCATATGATGTTCCGTATTACAATCAGGCAGACCCGAGATGGGGTTCAACCTACATTGGAACAAAGACCATTGCACAGGTTGGCTGTCTGGTAACTTCTCTGGCAATGACGCAATCTTATCATACAGACACAGAAATTCTGCCGGATGAGATGCGGTATCAAATGCAATTTGATAACAATTCGATTTTGTGGGCACCGATTATTGCATTGGGATATGATTTAGAAGGCTGTTCTGGACTTTCCACCTATGCATTCTGCCAGCGTCTGTACACCTTGTTAGAGGAGCACGGGCCGGTGATCGTGGGATCAGATAATGTGTATGGCGGTTCGCACTATGTTGTTGTAACAGGCTGTACCAATACGGATACCAGCACCCTGAAAACCTCGGATTTCACGATGAATGACCCGGGATTCTCAAATCGGACGACGCTGGATGAACATCTTGCAGCTTATCCGACTTGGTTCCGTTTCTTCTATATGAATCAGTAAGGGCGAGAGAGCCGATAAAAAACCGTCATGGAAACGGAAGAAGTTTCTATGGCGGTTTTTTTGTGATGGAAGGGGATAATACTGTTGGCTGCTGGGAACGAGCCGCAGGCAAATAAAAAGTTTTTCGGTGCAGCAGTTTTTCAAAAATGCTGCCGAGGTGTGGGCGAGCAGCCCACATTTGCGAAGAAAATTCAATTTTGCAATCTGTTTTCCCTGCTGCAATTGCACTTTTTGAAACTTGCCAATTCGCAGTTTGCTTGCCTTTGTGAAACAAGTTACAAATTCGGACAAGGCAACGGGGCAATTGCAGCATGCTGGCAGGCAAAAGCAGGGGTGGAACCCCCTTTTGCCGGACGCTGAAAATCGTTTTTCCTAAGAGCAGTTTTTGTAATGTTTCATGTGAAACATTGCACTTGGGAAACCAATTGCATCCGGTTCGGCAAGGCTGGGGCACATCCCCAGCTTGCCTTGGGAATCGCAATTGCCCCTGAAACCTTGTTTCTCATTACAACCTCTTGATTTGAAAGTCAATTGCGATTCTTACGATTCTCTCTTAGATTTTTGTTTTCGTTTATTGTGCAGTTTCATTTGCTCCGCAAATGTGGGCTACTCGCCCACACCTCGCCAGCATTTTTGAAAAATTGCTGGATCAAAAAACTTTTGGTTGCCTGCGGCTCGTTTTAGGGAAACCACTTGCGTACGGTTCGGCAAGGCTGGGGCACATCCCCAGCTTGCCTGGGAATCGCAATTGCCCCTGAAACCTTGTATTCTCATTGCAGCCTCTCGATTGAAAAGACAATTGCGATTCTTTCGATTTACTCTTAGATTTTTGTTTTCTTTCATTGTACAGTTCTGTTATTTGCTCCGCAAATGTGGGCTACTCGCCCACACCTCGCCAGCATTTTTGAAAAATTGCTGGATCAAAAAACTTTTGGTTGTCTGTGGCTCATAGTTTGCAGCCAGCACTACCTTGCAAAAACATTGACGACAACGGAAAAATGTAGTATAATACAAGTTAGTTCACTCCTCCCAAGGAAGAAAGGATTTTTATCATTCATGAAGTTATTCCGTGAACTCTATCACTATCGAGAAATGCTGTTCAGTCTGGTGCGAAAAGACCTGCGAGGACGCTATAAAGGCTCTGTTTTGGGCTTTCTCTGGACATTTATCAACCCACTGATGCAGTTACTAGTCTATACATTTGTATTTACTGTGATTCTGCCAGCACAGGTGGAACATTATTCCCTGTATTTATTTGTTGCTCTGATTCCGTGGATTTTCTTTTCCGCAGCGATGACGGGCGGAGCGGGGTCGATTGTCGCACAGAAAGACCTTGTCAAAAAAATTTATTTTCCCCGAGAGATTATTCCAATTTCTTATGTGACAAGCTGCTTTGTCAATATGTTGCTTTGTTTTCTGATTATCTTTTTGGTGATGCTGGTAACAGGTGCAACCTTTAATCTGCTGGCATTTCTCTGTCTGCCCATCATTATGGTGGTGGAATACCTGCTGGCATTGGGGATTGCAATGCTTTCCGCAGCCATTACGGTGTATTTTCGGGACTTGGAACATATTTTAGGCATTGTTTCGATGATTTGGATGTATATGACACCGGTGCTCTATCCAGAAACATTAGTACCAGAGCGATTCCAGAAGCTCTACCACTTGAATCCGATGACCTCGATTATTACCGCTTATCGGGATGTCTTATATCGGGGCGTTGTTCCGCAGCTTTCCACCTTGTTGGAGGCAGTCATACTGGGCATTTTGTTTTTGGCAGTGGGGCTGCTGACGTTTTCCAAGCTGAAAAAAGGTTTTGCAGAGGAGTTGTAAATCATGGCGGAAACAGAATATTCCATTCAGGTGGAACACGTTGAGAAAAGCTTTCGGGTGTTTTTGGATAAGGGGCAGAGTTTTAAGGAACGGCTGCTATTCCGCAAGCGAAACCGCTATGAAATTCGTCCAGTTTTACGGGATATTTCGTTTCAGGTGAAACGGGGCGAAGCGGTCGGACTGGTCGGACACAACGGCTGTGGCAAAAGTACTACGCTGAAACTGCTGACAAAAATTCTCTATCCAGATAAGGGTACGATTACCATGAAGGGCAGAGTTTCCAGCTTGATTGAACTGGGGGCAGGCTTTCATCCGGATATGAGCGGAAGAGAAAATATCTATACCAACGCTTCGATTTTTGGCTTAACGAAGAAAGAAATTGATGCTCGCCTGCAAACCATCATTGACTTTTCCGAACTGGAGGAGTTCATTGACAATCCGGTGCGAACTTATTCTTCCGGGATGTATATGCGATTGGCATTTTCCGTTGCGATTCATGTCAATGCGGATATTTTGCTGATTGATGAGATTTTAGGCGTGGGAGATGTCAATTTTCAGCAGAAATGTTTCCAGCGGTTGCAGGAGATTAAAGCAGCTGGAACAACGATTGTCATTGTGTCCCATGCCATGGAGCAGATTGAGCAGATTTGTGACCGTTCCATTTGGATTGACAACGGAAAGATTCGGGAAGAGGGCATTCCAAAATATGTTCATGAACACTATCTTTCCGCTATGGAAAAGGAACGGATTGCACGAGAAGCAGAGCATACGCCGAAAGCCACTGAATCGGAATCCACTGATGCGGATGATCAGGCAGCTTTGCCAGCATTCTGTGAGCCGACTGCGGTTCGGATGGGCAATGGTGCAGTGCAGTTTACCGATGCAAAGATGTTGGATGCAGATGGGAATCCCTGTCATGCGTTTCCGACGGGAGCAGCGATTACCGTAGAAATTGCCTATGCAGCCCAGCAGGAGGGACTAGAGGGAAATTTCGGCTATGGAATTTTCCGAGAAGACAGCGTACATTGCTATGGAACGAATGTCGATATTGACTGTGACCGACTGATACCAGTTCGGAAGACAGGGAAAATTCGCTGGACGTTTCAGAATCACTTGTTACCGGGAAAGTATTTTTTAGATGTTGCGATTCACTCGAAAACAGGGATTTTCTATGATGATATTCGCCGGATACAGTCGTTTACTGTGACAACCACCAAGCGAGATATTGGACTGTGCCGACTGGAAACGAAGTGGGAACTGGACGATTTGGAAGGAGAACTGTAAGCAACGAGCCGCAGCCAAAAGCGGTCGAGCTGGCTCAGCTCGGCGGAGGAGGGTGATTCCCCACAGTGTGGGGAAATGTCCCGAAGGGACAAAAGGGCAGGGCATCTTCTAAAATGGAGGACAAGCTGTCCTCCCTAACAGAGGTATTGATTAGATGGTATTGAAATCTAAGAGAAATGGGCAAATGCTGTTCGCCATTTTGCAAACAGAAAAAATTCAAGAAAACGAAAGTCTAAGAAAGATTGAAAAGTAATTCGGACAACGCAACCACCGGCGAACAGCACACAGGCAGACAGCAAAGCGTATCTGCCGAATTGTACGTAGTTGGTTTCCCGAGAACATTGTTTTCAATCATAAGCCGTAGGCAATTAAAAAGTTTTTCGGTGCAGCAGTTTTTCAAAAATGCTGCAGAGGTGTGGGCGAGTAGCCCACATTTGCGAAGCAAATAGCAGAACTGCACAATGAAACGCAACAAAAATCTAAGAGAGAATCGGAGAAATCGCAATTGCCTTTAAAATCAGAAGGTTGTAATGAAAGACAAGGTTTCAGGGGCAATTGCGATTCCCAAGGCAAGCTGGGAATGTGCCCCAGCCTTGCCGAATTGGATTCGGGTGGTATTCCTAGAACAAGCCGCAGGCAGCGAAATCCCTGTGCCATGCTTTTGACACACGGAGCGAGTGGTGAGAAAAGCGACAGCTTTTCGAGGTGGGGCGAACAAGACCGCTCCGCCTTGTGAAACCTGAATCAAAAACATGTATCTTGTAACTGTTCCGGGGGAACAGTTACAATGAAATATTACTTTATAGAAAATCCTGCTCCTAGGGAAAACGATTTTCAGCGTCCGGCAAAAGGGGGTTCCACCCCTGCTTTTGCCTGCCAGCGTGCCACAATCGCCCCGTTGCCTTGTCCGAATTTGCAACTTGTTTCATAAAGAGATTTCAATTATGAATTGGAAAGTTTTAAAGAATGCGATTGCAGCAGGAAAACCTTGTTACAAGGACAATTTGCTCCGCAAATGTGGGCTGCTCGCCCACACCTCGCCAGCATTTTTGAAAAATTGCTGGAGCAAAAAACTTTTCTTTGCCTGCGGCTCATAATTGTAACCAATCTCAAAAACGATTTGCTCCGCAAATGTGGGCTGCTCGCCCACACCTCGCCAACATTTTTGAAAAATTGTTGGATCAAAAAACTTTTGTTTGCCTGCGGCTCGTTTTTTGCAGCCATTAGCAGCCATTATCAAATAAATTTGCCGCTGTGGATGCGGTTACAAAAGGAGGATGAAATACAACCAATGCTCAATCAATTAAAAAACCGTTATCGGCAGTGGCAATATCGCAGAATTTGTCGGACATTACAGTTACCGCCACAACTGATACAGGATTTACCGACACTTGCGAACCAGACGCAGCAGTCTGGTGCAGCCGTGCAGCAGCTGCAAACCACCATGCAGCAGACGCTTTCTCGATTGCAGCAGGACGACTTGACCACACTTTCCCTGCTGGAACGGGTGACAAAATTAGAACGGGCTGCCAGCTCGCAGGGCAGCCATAACATGGACTTGAATATGCTCATGAAAACAACCTATTCACAATCCGGCGAAGATGCCATTTTAGCATATCTGTTTGCCGTTCTGGGCATTCCGTTTGCAAAGTGTACCTATTTGGATTTAGGGGCAAATCGTCCAAAGGAAATGAGTAATACCTATTTCTTCTATGAACAGGGTGCAACGGGAACGCTGATTGAAGCAAATCCGGCTTTGATTCCGGCGTTGCAGAAAGAACGCAGCGGCGATGTGATTTTAAATCGCTGTATTGCTCCGAAGTCCGGCGATGTCATCCCGTTCCATGTTATGAATGTAGACGGTCTGTCCACGCCGGAAGATGTTACAGAACTGCTTGCCAATCACCCAGACTTAAAGCTGTTGGAAACGGTCAACGTGGAAACGGTTTCCGTCAATGATTTATTTGCACAGATGCATGCCGTGCCGGTTTTTGTGAATATTGATATAGAGGGAATGGAGATGGAAATTTTACGTTCCATCGACTTTACAAAATATCGTCCACTGGTATTGATTTTGGAAATGATTCCCTATTCCAAAAAGCTGCCAGTTGGACAGAAAAATCCGGAGATTCTGGCATTTTTGCAGGAAAAAGGCTATGTGGAATATGCCTTTACCGGAATCAATTCCATTTTTATTGACGCTGCACAGGTCAAATAAAATCGTGCAGATTATTTGAAAGGAGGGGCTTTTCTCAGCGGAAAAGCCAGTTCGCCTATGGCAATCAATATTGAAGATATCATGTCAGAAATTCGCTCTGACATTCAGGAAAAAGGATTAAACAGCTCGATGCTTTCGTTTGCAGATGTGCCATGTGATGCCAATCCGGAAAACCCAACCGATGCTTATGATCCGGATACGCTCCGCAGCAATGTGCAGTATGTCAGCACACAATACCAGATGCAGCCATATCGCCCGTTGGCTGGCAATCCAGTCATGGTCTTTTTCAAGAAGGTACTCCGGCGGCTGATGCGGTTTTATATCGAACCGCTGGCACAGGAACAGACTTATTTCAACGCCAATACTGCACAGGCATTGCAGGAGATGGAATTGTATATCATTGATACGCAGGCACATAGCAATGCGGCTCTGGCGGAACGAGTTGCAGATCTGGAATTGCAGCAGAAGAATAGCCGGATGCAGATTGATGCATTGACAAAGCAAGTGGATGCCCTGCAAGCACAGCTGCACCAGACTGAAACGAAAGAGGCTGCACAATGAGGGTGATTCAGCTGCTGCCAACCATTTCGATGGGGGATGCAGTCAGCAATGATGCCCTTGCAATTGCAAAAGTACTGCGGGATATGGGCTACCAGACGGGCATTTATGCAGAAAACATTGACAACCGGCTTCCGGCAGGAACAGCGAAGCCGGTTTCCAAAATGCCCCGTCTGCAAACAGAGGATGCGGTCTTGTATCATATGTCCACTGGCAGTGCCTTGAATGAAATGATTCCAAAACTCCGCTGCAAAAAGGGGATGATTTATCACAATATCACCCCTTCTTACTTTTTTCAGCCGTATAATGCAAAACTGACACAGCTGCTGAAAGATGGGCTGACAGGTGTTTTGAATCTGGTGGGGGCATTTGATTTTTGTCTGGCAGATTCAGAATTTAATAAACAAGCCTTGCTGGAAATGGGCTATACTTGCCCGATTGCCGTGCGTCCGGTGTTGATTCCATTTTCAGATTATGCCAAGAAGCCAACGCAGGAGATTATTGACCGTTACGACAATGACGGTTATGTCAACTTTATTTTTGTTGGACGGATTGCCCCGAATAAGAAGCAGGAAGATGTCATTCGTGCCTTTTCCTGTTATCAGCGGTTCTGTAACCCGAAGTCCAGATTGATTTTGGTTGGTTCGTGGTCGGGTGCAGAGTCCTATTATCGGCGGCTTTGTCGGTATACAGCAGCCTTGCAGGCGGAAAATGTACTGTTTACCGGACATATTCCGTTTCCGGATATTCTGGCATATTATCATGTTGCGGACTTGTTCCTATGTATGAGCGAGCACGAAGGCTTCTGCGTGCCGTTGGTAGAGGCGATGTATTTTGGTGTGCCGATTCTGGCATATCGAGCATGTGCCGTGCCGGATACACTGGGGGATAGTGGCATTTTGCTGGATAAAAAAGACCCGATGGAAACGGCGATGGTTGCAGACCGCATTTTGACGGATACGAGCTTGCGGAGAGAACTGGTTGCCCGGCAGCGAAGACGGCAGCAGGATTTCTCTTATGGAGCAGTACGGGCATTGTTGGAATCGCAGCTGCGAGAGTTTTTGAAATAATAGAGGTGGCTGTAAGCAACGAGCCGCAGGCGGCTGAAAAGTTTTTCGGTGCAGCAGTTTTAAAAAAATGCTGCCGAGGTGTGGGCGAGCAGCCCACATTTGCGAAGCAAACTAGATTTTGCAAACTGTTTTCCCTGCTGCAATTGCATTTTTTAAACTGTCCCATTCAAATAAAGTTGAATCATGAGAATCAAGGCTGTAAGTTCAGACAAGGCAACGGGGCAATTGCAGCATGCTGGTAGGCAAAAGCAGGGGTGGAACCCCCTTTTGCCGGACGCTGAAAATCGTTCTCCCTAAGAGCAGGATTTTCTGTAAGGTAATATCCCGTTGCAACTGTTCCACCGGAACAGTTACAAGATGTCTGTTTCTTGTTCAGGTTTCACAAGGCGGTGCGGTCTTGTTCGCCCCGCCTCGAAAAGCTGTCGCTTTTCTCACCACCCGCTCCGTGTGCCAGAAGCATGGCACGGGGATTTCGCTGCCTGCGGGCAGCGATCAGGGCTACTCGCCCTGAACCTCGCCAACATTTTTGAAAAATTGTTGGATCAAAAAACTTTTATTTGCCTGCGGCTTGTGATTGGAAACTTCATTTCTAGGAATACCACCTGAATCTGGTTCGGCAAGGCTGGGGCACATCCCCAGCTTGCCTTGGAAATCGCAATTGCCCCTGAAACCTTATCTCTCATTACATCCTTCTGATTTTTAAGGCAATTGCGATTCTTTCGATGCTCTCCTAGATTTTTGTTGCTTTTCATTTGCAGATCTAATTTGCTCCGCAAATGTGGGCTGCTCGCCCACACCTCGGCAGCATTTTTGAAAAATTGCTGCACCAAAAAACTTTCATGTGCCTGCGGCTTGATAATTGCAGCCAACATCAAAGAATGGTTCATTTCTATTTAGAAGTATAAAATCTGAACATCTATTGCGTTATGATAAAAGAGAACGAATCAGAACTTGCAGATTGTTGCAGTTCTTCATCTTGCTCTTAGAAAGGAGTTTCCCCTATGGCAAAGGAATTGAAAAAGAATAAAGCTCAAATGGTGATGCCGGAAAGCAAAGAGGACAAGAAGAAAGCACTGGAAAGTGCCATTGCCCATATTCTCAAAACTTACGGCAGCGGTGCAGTCATGCGTCTGGGACAGGCAAACACGATGCAAGTAGATGCCATCCCGACCGGCTCGATGACACTGGATCTTGCTCTCGGTATCGGTGGCGTTCCACGGGGCAGAATCGTAGAATTATATGGGCCGGAAAGCTCCGGTAAAACGACTGTTGCTCTCCATATTGCAGCCGAAGCCCAGAAGCAGGGCGGAGAAGTTGCCTTTATTGACGTTGAACACGCCTTAGACCCTGTTTATGCTCGTGCATTGGGTGTGGATATTGACAACCTGCTGGTTTCCCAGCCGGACAGTGGCGAACAGGCACTGGAAATTGCAGAAGCCTTGGTGCGTTCTGGTGCGATTGATGTTCTCATTGTTGACTCTGTCGCTGCAATGACGACCAAAGCCGAAATTGAAGGCGAAATGGGAGATAGCCATGTCGGCATGCTCGCAAGACTGATGTCGCAGGCGATGCGAAAGCTGACATCCATCATTTCAAAGTCGAATTGCGTTGCCATTTTCATCAACCAGATTCGGGAAAAAATTGGCGTTGTCTACGGTAATCCAGAAACCACACCAGGCGGACGGGCACTGAAATTCTATGCTTCTGTTCGGATGGAAGTGCGGAAGGGTGAAGCCATTAAAGACGGCACTACCATTATCGGCAACCGGACACGGGTCAAGATTGTCAAGAATAAAGTTGCACCGCCATTTCGGGAATGCGAATTTGATATTCTCTATGGCAAGGGCATTTCTCGCAGTGGGGAAGTCTTGGATTTGGCTGTGGATTTGGATATCATCAATAAGAGTGGTTCTTGGTTCAGCTATGAGGGACAACGTCTTGGACAGGGTAGAGATAACATCAAGGAACTGCTCCAGAATACGCCGCAGTTGATGCAAGAAGTCGAAGAGAAAATCAAGAAAAAACTTGCAGAACAGAAAGCAGCTGCTGTAAAGGCAGCAGAGCAGAAGAGAAACGGCAGAAAGCCAGCAGAAAGCAACAATGCATTAGAACAGGCTGCTGAACAGGCAGCCGCTGCTCAGATGCAGCAGGCAAATCTGAATGCACTGGATATGGAATCAGATGCGGATTTAGATATTGCAGCAGAAACCGATTTCTCTGAATTTGAGCCGACCGAATAAGCCATGGAAATTACACAGGTAACACAGAAAAGCCCGTCTGTCTGGGTGCTAACGCTCGCAGACGGGCGTTCTTATGAGATTGACCGGACGTGCGTACTGGAATATGCCTTGCTGAATCGGCTCGAAATTGACGATGAAACCTTGCAGGAGATGCAGCAGACCTACTGCGAACGGCATGCTTTACAGCAGGCATTGCGTTGGCTGAATTATCGTCCGTATACATTCAAGGCGATGTTTCAACGGTTAATGCCGATTTATGGGGAAGCAACGAGTTTTGCAGTTTTAAAACGGCTGACAGAAATGGGCGGGATCAATGATTATCAGTATGCCCAGCAAATGGCACGTTCTGCGGTGGAGCGGAAAGGCTATGGATTGCGGCGAGCAGCCGAGATGATGCGGCAGAAAGGCGTTCCGAAAAATGTAATTGCAGCGGTTTTGCAGCCCTATGAAGAAACTGTTCCGGAGCGGCTGCAACAGATTTTAGAGCGGCATTATGCAGAGAAACTCTCTGACCCATCTGACCGAAAAATGGTGGAACGGGTGAAGGCAGCCTTGGTGCGGAAAGGGTATAATTTTTCGGAGATACAGGCAGCCGTACAGCGATATTGGGAGGAAACAGAGCCATGAAAACAGTCGAAATTTTTACAGATGGTGCGTGCAGTGGGAATCCAGGGGCTGGCGGCTGGGGTGCTGTGCTGCGATATGGAACAAAGGAGAAAGAACTTTCCGGCGGTTCTGCACAGACGACCAACAACCGCATGGAATTGACGGGGGTTATTATGGCATTATCTGCCCTGAAAGAGCCATGTCATGTTGTTCTGACAACGGATAGTAAATATGTAGTGGATAGCGTTACAAAAGGCTGGGTGTATGGCTGGCAGAAACGGGGCTGGGTGAAAGCAGATGAAAAGCCGGCATTGAATGTAGACTTGTGGCAGCAGCTGTTGCCGTTGTTGGAGCGGCATGAAGTGGAATTTGTGTGGGTCAAGGGGCATGCTGGGCATCCGGAGAATGAACGGTGTGACCGGATGGCAGTAGAGCAGCGAGATTTTTATAGTGCATAATAAAATACGAGCCGCAGGCGAATGAAAAAGTTTTTCGGTGCAGCAGTTTTTCAAAAATGCTGCCGAGGTGTGGGCGAGCAGCCCACATTTGCGAAGCAAACTAGATTTTGCAATCTGTTTTCCCTGCTGCAATTGCATTTTTTAAAACTATCCAATTCAAACAAAGTTGAATCATGAAAATCAAGGTTGCAAGTTCAAGTAAGGCAACGGGGCAATTGCAGCATGCTGGCAGGCAAAAGCAGGGGTGGAACCCCCTTTTGCCGGACGCTGAAAATCTGTTTCCCTAAGAGCAATGTTTCACGTGAAACAACAGGAAATCCATTGTAACTGTTCCCCCGGAACAGTTACAAGATAGTTGTTTGTTGTTCCGGTTTCACAAGGCAGGGCGGTCTTGTTCGCCCCGTCTCGAAAAGCTGTCGCTTTTCTCACCACCCTCTCCGTGTGCCAAACGCATGGCACGGGAATTTCGCTGCCTGCGGGCAGCGATCAGGGCTACTCGCCCTGAACCTCGCCAGCATTTTTGAAAAATTGCTGGAGCAAAAAACTTTTGGTTGCCTGCGGCTTGTTCTAGGAACACCACTCAAATCCGGTTCGGCAAGGCTGGGGCACATCCCCAGCTTGCCTTGGGAATCGCAATTGCCCCTGAAACCTTGTTTCTCATTACAACCTCTTGATTTGAAAGTCAATTGCGATTCTTACGATTCTCTCTTAGATTTTTGTTTTCGTTTATTGTGCAGTTTCATTTGCTCCGCAAATGTGGGCTACTCGCCCACACCTCGCCAACATTTTTGAAAGATTGTTGGATCAAAAAACTTTTTAGTTGCCTGCGGCTTGTCCTAGGAACACCACTCAAATCCGGTTCGGCAAGGCTGGGGCACATCCCCAGCTTGCCTTGGAAATCGCAATTGCCCCTGAAACCTTGTTTCTCATTACAACCTCTTGATTTGAAAGTCAATTGCGATTCTTACGATTCTCTCTTAGATTTTTGTTTTCGTTTATTGTGCAGTTTCATTTGCTCCGCAAATGTGGGCTACTCGCCCACACCTCGCCAGCATTTTTGAAAAATTGCTGGAGCAAAAAACTTTTTATTTGCCTGCGGCTTAGTATTTGCAGCCACAACATTCTAAAAAACAGCTTATTTTTATGCATTGTTTCACGTGAAACATGATTCATACTACAACTTTAAAAGGAGGTACTCCATGCAAGCAACCATTCCCTTTCATTTACAATGTGACCCGAAAAAAATTGCCCGTTATGTTTTGCTGCCCGGCGATCCTGGCAGAGTTCCGAAAATCGCTGCCTATCTGGAACAGGCAGCTCTTGTTTCCCAGAATCGGGAGTTTACCATTTACAGCGGTTTGCTGGACGGCGTTCCAGTCAGCGTTGCTTCAACCGGAATCGGCGGTGCATCTGCTGCCATTGCCATGGAAGAATTGGTGCAGTGCGGAGCAGATACATTCCTTCGGGTTGGCACTTGCGGCGGTATGCAGCCGGAATTGATTCCCGGAACATTGATTCTCCCGAACGGAGCAGTTCGAATGGAGGGAACTTCGAGAGAATATATGCCGATTGCCTTTCCAGCTGTTCCGAATTTCTCACTATTGCAGCATTTAGCAGCCGCTGCGGATTCCTTGCAGTATTCCTATCAAATCGGTGTCGTGCAGTGTAAAGATTCTTTCTACGGGCAGCACGACCCAGAACGAATGCCGGTGAAACAAGAATTGTTGTCGAATTGGGCAGCATGGAAAGCCGGCGGCGTGTTGGCATCGGAGATGGAATCCGCAGCGTTGTTTGTAACCGCAGCGGTTCTGCATGTTCGATGTGCAACGGTATTGCATATGATTTGGAATCAAGAACGGGAGGAAGTTTCGGCAGAAACTGCCCAGCTTGACCCTGATACCTCGATTCGAGTTGCGATTGCTGCATTGCGGATGCAGATTGCAGCAGACCGGAAAACAGAAGAAAAGCATTAAAATTGTTTCACGTGAAACAAAAATAGAAATTGATATTGATTGCAAGAAACAAGCCGCAGGCGAATGGAAAAGTTTTTCGGTGCAGCAGTTTTTCAAAAATGCTGCCGAGGTGTGGGCGAGTAGCCCACATTTGCGAAGCAAATTCAATTTGCAATCTGTTTTTCCTGCTGCAATTGCATTTTTTGGAACTGTCTAATTCGCAGTTTGATTGTTTTTTGTGAGATAAGTTGCAAATTCGGACAAGGCAACGGGGCAATTGTAGCACGCTGGCAGGCAAAAGCAGGGGTGGACCCCCCTTTTGCCGGATGCTGAAGACCGTTTTCCCTAAAAGCAATGTTTCACGTGAAACATTATGAAAGTCGTTCTTAGGAAAACCACCCGAATCCGGTTCGGCAAGGCTAGGGCACATTCCCAGCTTGCCTTGGGAATCGCAATTGCCCCTGAAACCTTGTCTTTCATTACAACCTTTTTGATTTGAAGGCAATTGCGATTCTTCCGATTCGTTCTTAGATTTTTGTTTCATTTCATTATGCAGTTTGATTTGCTCCGCAAATGTGGGCTGCTCGCCCACACCTCGCCAACATTTTTGAGAAATTGTTGGATCAAAAAACTTTTTATTTTGCCTGCGGCTCGTATGCCGCAGCCAATTCCACACAAAACAAAACCAGCAGACCCTTGTTTCAGACAAGAACCTGCTGGTTTTTTTGTATCAAAATGCAGTTAAATTTCTTACGGGGTATAGCTGATGGTGACATATGCCAGCACATCATTGGCAAACTCAAACTTATAGGAGCTGTTGCCGTAATACTTTTCCGCTTCCTTTTCATAAGTGTAGGATTCTGAATGATAATCGCTGTCATCCGACTGGTAAGTATAAATGTTATCTGGGTCTGGTTCGCCGGAGTTGGCAAGCAGTTCTTCCTGTGTCATGGTCAGTGGGAAGTTAAATTCCAGAATATCTTGCGGTTCATCGTAAATCGGCATGTATACATTATCAATAAAGCATTCCGATGCCTTCTTGTTGTCGGAAGAATCATTCAATACCCGAACCTGTGCAAACGAGCGTTCGCCGAGTTTGATTTCAAAGGAGGAAGATTCATAGCGTGGGTTGATGTTGTTGCCGGCATTTGCCAAGTCATTTTCATCGAACGGAACGCCGTCATCAATCAGTTCCTGTAAGGTCGTCTTTCCGAGCGTGTAAGTTTTTCCATTGATTTTGAAACTCATGTTGTCGAAGTCTGCCCACAAGTTTTCGTCTTTGCTGGTATCCTTTTCTTTGGCAGCCGTTGTTGTTTCTGCATCTTCTGCATCAGCAGATTCTTCAGCTGTTGTTTCTGTTTCAGCCTCTGTTTCTTCGGCTTCTGATTCTTCTGCTGTGGTTTCTGCTTCTGTTACAGCTTCTGTCGCTGTCGTTGCAGCAGTTGTTTCCGCCACGCTGGAAGAATTCGCTGTGCTGGTTCTGTCGCATCCTGTCAGCAGGCAACCAGCCATCAGGCTCAGAAACAGGCAGATAGAAAGTGCTTTTTTCATGTTGTCAAAACTCCTCTTTTTCCAAATTTTCCATAAAATATAAAAAACCTTGGAAGTTTTCATTCCAAGGCTTTTGATTGGTGACCCGTACGGGAATCGAACCCATGATTCCGCCGTGAAAGGGCGGTGTCTTAACCGCTTGACCAACGGGCCGAAAAATCGCAGAAAAAAACGTGCAAGCAAGATGTGTTGTTGGTGACCCGTACGGGAATTGAACCCATGATTCCGCCGTGAAAGGGCGGTGTCTTAACCTCTTGACCAACGGGCCAGGAATGGTAGCGGCAGCAGGATTCGAACCAGCGACCAATCGGGTATGAACCGAGTACTCTAGCCAACTGAGCTATGCCGCCACCTGTCATCAACAGATCCAAGCAGAACACATTTCATTTCTGCGACTTTTATAGTATACTACAAAAACGGCAAAAAGTCAAGCTTTTTTTCAAAAAAAATGATTTTTGTTAAAAAAGACGAAAAATAGGGGAAAATTTCAGTGAAAATAGCGAGTTTCAACAATTCTTTCAACCTTTCAACAGACTTTCCAAAAATTGGATATCCCAATTTCTGATTCTTGACACATAGTCGGTTTCATGGTATACTAAATGATAAGTATGCTGTGAACTCTTTCACAGCCATTTTTTCAGAAAAACGCAAGCAGAAAGGCGGTTATGAATATGCCAATTCGTGTAGGGATGGTATCCCTTGGATGTTCAAAAAACTTGGTAGACAGCGAGCGAATGCTGTTTAAACTCCGGAAACATGGTTATACATTGGTCAAAGAACCGGGCGATGCAGATGTTGTGGTTGTCAACACCTGCGGTTTTATTCAGTCGGCAAAAGAAGAAGCAATTGAAACGATTCTGGAGCTGGCAGAACTCAAGAAAGAAGGCACGATCCAGAAAATCATTCTGACAGGCTGCCTGACCGAACGGTATCAGGAAGAAGTTGCAGATCAATTTGCTGAAGTGGATGCCGTTGTTGGAATCGGTGATCAGAAAGACATCGTTTCGATTCTGGAATCCGTTCTGAAGAAAGACAGAGTGGTACAGTTTGCTCCGAAAAGCGATGCAGAACTGATGGGCGATCGGATCATTACAACGCTGCCGTTCTATTCTTATTTAAAGGTTGCAGAGGGATGCAGCAATCGTTGCAGCTACTGTGCAATTCCGAAGATTCGAGGCCCATACCGCAGCGTACCGATGGAAGCAGTGCTGGAAGAAGCCAACCGGCTTGCAGAACGTGGCGTAACGGAATTGATTGTCATTGCACAGGATACCACGCAGTACGGGAAAGACCTGTATGGAGAATCCCGCCTGCCGCAGCTGCTGAAAGCCCTCTGTGAAATTCCAACGGTGCATTGGGTGCGGGTGCTGTACTGTTATCCGGAACGGATTACAGACGAACTGCTCGATGTGATGGCAGCAGAAGAAAAGATTGTGAAATATCTGGATATTCCGATTCAGCATTGTGACGGGGAAATTCTCCGCCGGATGTATCGTCCGGGCAATGAAACGATGCTGCGGAATCTGATTGCAAAGATTCGGGAGAAAATGCCAGATGTCACCCTGCGAACCACATTGATTACTGGCTTCCCGGGCGAAACGAAAGAGCAGTTCAACGCTCTGGGGGATTTCGTGCAGGATATGCAGTTTGACCGGCTGGGCTGTTTTGCCTACTCGGAAGAAGAGGGAACAGACGCTGCCGAATACGAAGATCAGATTGATGAAGAAACCCGGGAACATCGGGCAGAAATCCTGATGCAGCAGCAGGCAGAATTGCACGCAGAAAAGAATGCTGCAAAAATCGGCACACAGATGGAAGCGGTCATTGAAGGCTTTGACCCGTGGGCAGGCTGCTATTTTGGCAGAACACGGGCAGATGCACCAGAGATTGACGGAAAAATCTTCATCCGCCGGACGAAGGAACACCAGTGCGGTGACTATGTACAGGTAGAAGTCTTTGATACGATGGATTATGACCTGCTGGCAGAGGAGGTAGAAGAAGCATGAATTTGCCGAACAAGCTGACTTGTCTGCGAGTACTGCTGATTCCAGTATTTTTGATTTTCCTGTACATTGGAGCAATTCCCTATCATTTTCTGTTGGCGTTGGTGGTCTTTGCCGCAGCTTCTATTACAGATGCCTTGGATGGAAAGATTGCCCGTGCACGGGGCTTGGTAACAAACTTCGGGAAATTTCTCGACCCGCTGGCAGATAAAGTGCTGGTCATTACTGCCCTGCTGGCATTTATTGAGCTGGACAAAATGCAGATTTCAGCGATTCCAGTAATGATTATCGTAGCAAGGGAATTTATGGTTTCCGGCTTGCGGATGTTGACCGCCAGCGAGGGCGTTGTAGTTGCTGCTGGCATCTGGGGCAAGCTGAAAACAGCGTTTACCATGGTGACGATTGTTGCCATCTTAATTTACTGTTCGCTGACAGGAGATTTCAACTATGCGATTCCGGAAGCCGTTAAAACATGGGGCTTGAACGGCTTGCTCTGGATTTCCACTGTTTTGACGATTATCTCTGGATGCGGATACTTAAAGGGCTACTGGTCTTATATCAATACCGATAAATAACAGGAAAGGATGTACCCTACCATGATAAAAAAAGGATTGGCTGCCGCTGCAGCCCTGATGATGCTGTTGACCGCTGCCGGATGCAGCGATCAAGATGCATCATCTTCCACCGCAGATGCGGCTTCTTCTGTCACCACTGCGGAAACAACATCCACCGAGGTGACCACAACCGTGGACATCGAAGCACTGATGCCGCAGGAGGAAGAACTTGACCCAACCCTGATTCCTTTTCAGGACATTGCGTTTCAAGTGCCGGCAGGCTGGGGTAATTTGAACGTAGAAAATCTGGTTGTCTGGTATCCGAACGATGGTTCTGGTTCGCTGACGGTGCAGTGTTTCCCAGAAGATGAACTGGAAATCACCGGAACAGATGAAAAAGACTTGCTGAAAAATCTGGGACAGAACCTTGCAAAGGGACAGACGGTTTTCTCTGAGGTTTGGAATGAATTGCTGGGAACGGATGCCTATGCGATTACCTATTCTCCGGAAACGGACGCAAGTGTAGATACCGCCCAGAAAGTGAATCTGTCGGTTTTGTTCTATGTGAACGATTTGCCGTATGCTATGACGTTTGCAAACTACACCGGAACAAGTCCGGTTCTGAAAAATTCCGGTGCGATTCTGAACACCGTGCAACTTCGAGATGCATCCGATTCGACAGATACAACCGATGCAACTGACACAGCAACCGATGAAACCGATACAGAAACAGAAACGGAAGCTACCACCAGCGAAAGCGAAAATTAAGAACTCCAACCATAAAACATGACACAAAAAGAAGCCGCACAGCGGAGAGAAAATCTCTTCCGCTGTGCGGCTTTTTACGGTTGTAGAATCGGGGCTGCCGTTAGGCGTTTTGCGTTTGCTCGTCCGGCAATCCACGGGAAAGCCAGGTAGCTGCTAAGTCCAATGCTGCATACAAGGACGGTCGCTTGGCAGTTCGGAGACTTTTGTTTTCATCGGTGGACAAATCATAGACCTGTAATTCGCTGGCAACCGGAATGACACCGCTGGTATCTTTCTTGGTGACACGAATCATAATGACGTGCGGCTCACACATATAGCCATAGTAAAAGCAATCGCCGGAACGTACCAACGGATAGCCTTTGTAAAAGAGAAAGTTTTGCTCCACGATACCCATCCTTTCTTTGTGTAACTTGGTTTGTGTCTATTGTTTGGGCGGAGAACTTACTGCCACGAGGTCTGGAAGTCTTCATCTGTATCGAAGATGTCAAGATTATGCCGCAGGGCATCCAGATAAGAAGACCGACACTGGAAGCTCAGTTCGCCGTTTACAGTGATATAGCAATTGAAGTCATCCGTCTGATAGAATGCAACGGTGCGGTCTTCGCTGCCATCAGAAGTCTTGTAGTGGATTTCTGCATCCGGTGTTCCGGTTGGAGCATTGCCCAAAACCACTTCTTCCGCAGCGGTTTGCAGCAGGAAGGCATAGAATTGCCGATAGCGTTCGGTGTCAATTTCCGACTTGCCATCTCTGGTGATGGAAGCAGTGTCCTTATCTGTACCGCTGTTCTCGAATGTGGTTTTCTTGCCGTCTACGGTAACATCCAGTTCGCTGATGTCCCAAACATAGGTGGTGAAAATCAGCTTGGAAGCCAGACTGGTCGGAGTAATGGTTGCCCACGGGCACTTATCCGCAGCAATCGCATAAATCACATTGCCATCATCCAGCTGTACCGGATAATAAGTGGTTGCAGTGGAAGTGGTTGCGGTACTGTCATCGGTAGAAATGTCGTCAGCCTCGGTGACAACATCGCCGATTTTCAGGGTGTAAGTCGTGCCGCCTTCGCATTCCAGCGTCAGGGTTGCAAACGGGTCAGAAATGCCATAGTCCTCCAAATCCTGTTCACTCGGACGGACAGCCAGAATCTTGCTGGCAGACAAGCCAAACAATCCCTCAATGACATCCTTAGACCGTTCTACGCTCAAATAAGCAGAAATCGGAGAAGTCATCTTGTGGGTGGACTGGGTGTTGCCGCTTTCGCCATCATTGCTGGTGTCCCGATGTTCGAGGACAATCGGCGTATCGAGGTCTTTCCGTTCGATGGTAACAGTGTTGATGGTTGGCATATTGTCGTCATCCGGCTTTTCCAGAACGGTTGTAGCTAGGAAGTCGGTGTCTGCCTTGCTGAAGTTTGCCAGCAGGGAAGTCTTAACGGCATAAACCGTATCACTGTCCGCCAGAGCGAAATAGTTGCAGCTTGCACCGGAAACGCTGCCGCCGATGCGGAACGCAAAGGTCGTTCCATCATCGAACTGCATGCTGACTTGTGTGGCATCCTTGCCCAGCCCGAACTTGTCGAGGTCGGTTGCGTGTTCTTCCACACACTGGTCAGCCTGTAGGCTGGCGGTGTTGTTGGCAAGTGTTCCAAGCAGGGATTCGTTGGTGGGAATATCCTCCCAGCCAGAAATCCGGAAGTCTGCCGATTCCGTTCCTGTTGTTGCAGCAGTAGAATCCGTTGCATCTGTTGCATCCGTTGCGGTGGTGGTCTTTGCAGTTTTTACACGAACCACTTCATAGCTGCCGGTTGCGTTGGTAACAGAAATCTGTTTCACATTGTCTGCGGACTCGTCCGAGAGTGTCAATGCTGCGAGGTCTTCTGCGGATTGTGTGGTAGCAGCAGTGGCATCACTGCTGCTGTCCTCCTTGCCAGACGGACGGGTCAGCAAGACAACACTGCCAGCCAGCAGTACCACAACGGCAGCCCCGCAAATCACACCAATCATTCGTTTTTGCATAGGTCACGCCATCCTTTCTGCAATTAGCGGCTCTTTCTGCGTGCCCAGATGACAATGCCAATCACAATCGTAATTGCCGGGAAGACAACCAGAACGACTGTGGTGAGCAACTTCATCTGAGAAGCAGTTGTATTCATCGAAGTGATGTTCATATCCTTTGCAGTGATGACGATGTTGTCAGATTTTCCGCAAATGGTGTTCAGTGCACTGATGAAGTAATCCGCATTGTTATAGGAGGTATCCTGTGCAACATAGTAATCGAAGTAACCCATCGAACCGATGACCATGACATCACTTTCAATTTGACCATTATCCTGTGCAGCCTGATTCTGAGAGAATGCCATGACAGAATAACTGCTGCGTTCTGCATTGGCAGCATCAAAGGTTGTAGTGGTGGTTGTTTCTTCCGTGGTTTCCTCGGTTGCTTCGGTGGTGGTAACACCGTTCTGTGCATCCCAAGCTGCTTCTGCCCGTTCCGAGTTGCTATCGAGATTCAGCGGAACGCAGTAAGCAGAATCTGCGGTATCCAGCAGGTCGGTAACCACTCTGCCATTGTTGGCATCTCTGGTGAGAATCGGACGGGAAACCGGAGCGATAATCGGCAGGGAAGTGTTAGAAAGTCCGCTGCTGTAGTCGCTGCTGGTCTGGTTGACAATTGGAGCATACATTCTCTGATTGCCGGCAACGAGCAAGGTAACTGCCTGCTGGGTGCTGGAGTTGTCGTCAATGACATAGCTGTTATCGACCACAATGTTCCAATCCTTCAGGAATGCGTCCAGATTTGGGGTGTTGCCCTGTGTAAAGTCGGCGATGTAGAGTAACCGTTTGCCGAGATTGCCGTCATTGTGCAGGAAAGTTTCCAGCTTGTCAATGGCATCGACTGTCAGGTCGTTGACCGGAGCTGGCAGCACCAGCAAATCATAGTCATCCGGAGAAATGGTATCGGTGACCATATCCAGCTGTGTAACATCATAGCCGTTGTCGTCCAGCAGCGTGCTCAGAACCTTGGCAGCATACTGGTTGCCCTGTGTCGGGCTGTAGATGGTGTTGCCATTGGAAGTGCCGATAAAGCCAACTCGCTGCGGGTTTGCATCGGTAACATTCATGATGGCGTTGGTGAGGGACTGTTCGCCCTTGAATGCGGTGATGCATTCGGACAGGGAAACCTGTCCATAATAATAATACTGCAACTTATCCTGATCCATGTCAAAGAAGTCAGAAAGTGGGAATACCTTTACCCGGTCGCCGTTGCAAACAATGACATTATCAGAACTAATGGTACCGCTGTACTTACTCTGATACTTTGAGAGAATATCCGGATCTTTGGTGGTGTCGAAGTAAGTTACTTCGATTTCACTGGAATAGCCCTGATATTTTTTCAGCAGTTCCGTTACCATTTTCAGATAGGAGTCCTTTTCCAAGGTGCTTTCCTCGCTGGAAACGGCAATTTCAACGGGTTCGGTGAGGTTTTTGATATAGTCAATGGTTTCATCCGAAACTTCGTACAAGTTGGATGATGTCAGGTCGATTTTGGCGTTCGGATACCGTTCCACCAATAAGCCGACAACAACATTCACTAAAATCACAATTGCTGTGACAATGACAGTAATGGCAAACGCAATACCGCCGTATTTCATCTTCTTTTTCCGCTGTCTTTGTTTGATCAGCTTTGCATCCTGTTGTTCCATAATCGTTTTCAGCCTCCTTCTTACCGCCAACGTCTGGTTTCAAATACCCGGACGGTAAAGAAATTAAACAGAACCGCCGTGCTGATATAGAGCAGAACGCTGGACAGGTTAAACAGTCCATAAGTAAAGTCATAAATGCGGCTGAAGAATGAAACCGATTCCATCGCATTGCCAAGCCAGCCCACAAGGGTGCTGAGGACAGTGCTTTTGCTGGAAAGAGAATCTGCACTGCTGGAAACTGTTCCACTCAGGTAGTCGATCATATAGAGGACAACCAGAGAAACAATGCCCAAAACATAGGCGATGAACTGGTTTGCTGTGAATGCAGACAAAAACAGGGTGATTGCCATGAACGCTGCTCCCATGAGGAAGAGGGCGATAAAGTTGGAAAAGACAATCGACCATGCAACCGTGCCGAAGAAGCTCAGCAGGATGGCATAGACAAAGACAATGGCAATGCCCATTGCATAGACGGTCAGGGCGGCAAAATACTTGCCGAGGACAATGCCGCCGAGGGAAACCGGTGCAGTCAAGAGTCCTTGGTCGGTTTTCTGTGCACGTTCTTCCGAAAGTAAACGCATCGTCAGCAGCGGCAGAATCAAAACCATGACCAACCGCATCCATGCAAAATAGTTACTCATATCTGTACGGGCATAGTTCAGACAGAACAGCCAGAACAGAACACCCGATCCCAGATAGAATACCGTCAGAAAGACCGGGCCGATGGCGGAGTTGAAGAAAGACCCCAACTCTCTCCGATAAATCGCTCCCATGTTACTTTGCCTCCTCTTGTTTGGTGTCGGGTTGTTTTGCTGCCGGAGCAGGTTTTTTCGGTGCAGCATCCGGCTTGGTTTTTGTTTGTTCCGGTGTCCATTCGCCCATGGTCACCTTGAGGAAGATGTCTTCCAGTGTCAGCAGGCCGCTTTCCATGCGGTAGATGTTCCAGCCGTGTTCCTGTGCAACGGCATTGACTGCCTTCCGCAGGTCGGCGTTGTTCTTCGGTTCGATTTCGTAATCGAACAAGCCAGCTTCCAGCTGTGTGGACTGCTGAACCTTTGCCACGTCTGGAATTGCACGCAGAGCCTGTAAAACGTCTGCTTCTGCACCATCCAGCCGTACCTTGAGGCGGTGGTTCTGGGACATGGACTGTGCGAGGGTGTCAATTGCACCATCTGCCATCAGTTTGCCCTTGTTGATGATGATGACCCGGTCACAGACTGCCTGAATTTCCGACAGGATGTGGGAAGAGAGAATAACCGTGTGTCGTTTTCCGAGCCGCTTAATCAGGTTTCGGATTTCCATCATTTGTTTTGGGTCAAGACCAACGGTTGGTTCATCGAGAATCAGGATGGGCGGATTGCCAACGAGTGCCTGTGCCAGACCGACACGCTGCCGGTAACCTTTGGACAGATTCTTGATGATGCGGTCTTGCACATCACTGATTTTGCAGAGGTTGCAGATTTCAGTGAGGTGTGCTTTGCGGGGGAGTTTGCACTTTTTCAGGTCATAGACGAACCGCAGGTAGCCCATAACGGTCATTTCCTGATAGAGTGGCGGCAGTTCCGGCAGGTAGCCGATTTCCCGTTTTGCCTGGATGGGATTGTCCAGAATGTTGATGTCGTTGATCAGAGCCTCTCCGGAAGAAGAGCTGATGTAACCGGTCAACATGTTCATTGTGGTGGATTTTCCGGCACCGTTCGGCCCTAAAAAGCCCACAATTTCACCATCTTGTACGGTGAAGCTGATGTCATCGACTGCAAGGTGACTGCCGTAACGCTTGGTCAGATGATTTACCGTAATCATGCGAAAAGAAGACCTCCCTATTTTGATGCAGCTGCAAGGAGATTGCAGCTGTTTTTCATTTAGAGTCGGCAAAAAAAGGAGCAAGGGTGCATCCCCAGCCCCTTTTTCAACCGACTCCCGAATGATTATAGTTGGATATTGTGAAAATGCTGTGATAATCTTACGAAAGGCGGTTTATACCGTCCTGAACCCGCTTGAGGGTTTCGTCTTTGCCCAAAATGGCACAGAGTTCAATGCCGCCGCCCGGTGTAAACGGCTTGCCGGAGAGGGCAGTCCGCAGCGGCCAGAGCATCCAGCCATTCTTTACGCCGAGTTCGCCGATTCTTGCGAAAACAGCAGCATGAATGCTGTCTACTGTCCAATCAGAAATGCCTTCCAGAACCGGCAAGATTTCCGTGAGGGCTTCCTTGGCGGTTTCCGGTGTGGTTTTCATCTTCTTGTGGCGATACAGTTCTACGTCATAATCCGGCAGGGCATCAATAAAGTCTACCTGTTCCGGAATGTCGGTGAACAGTTCGGTTCTTGGTTGTAAAACGTGGCAGAGCAGCTGCAGGTCTGCGGTTTCGCTGTGAACCACCTGACGGATGTACGGAATGGCTTTTTCTGCAAAGGCTTCCGGTGACATCTTGCGGATATATTCGCCGTTGATGGCTTTCAGCTTAACCGGGTCAAACAGTGCCGGAGATTTGCTGATACCGGAGATTTCAAACGCCTGAATCAGTTCATCCATGGTGAAGATTTCCTGTTCTCCAGTCGGTGCCCAGCCCAGCAAAGCGATGAAGTTAATGATGGCTTCCGGCAGATAGCCCTTTTCGAGCAGGTCTTGGAAGGAGGCATCGCCGTTCCGCTTGGAAAGCTTGTGGGTCTTGTCCTTCATGACTGGAGAGCAGTGAATATAAACCGGAACATCCCAGCCGAATGCCTGATAGAGCAGGTTATACTTCGGAGCAGAAGAAAGATATTCGTTACCACGGATGACATGTGTAATGCCCATCAGATGGTCGTCTACAACATTTGCAAAGTTGTAGGTCGGCATGCCATCGGTTTTAATCAGAATCTGGTCATCCAGCGTGCTGTTTTCTACAGTGATATCGCCATAAACTTCATCGTGGAATGTGGTTGTGCCATCGAGCGGCATCTTCTGGCGGATGACATACGGAACACCAGCATCCAGCTTTTCCTGAATTTCTTCCGGTGTCAGATTCCGGCAGTGCCGGTCATACATCGGGGCGATGTGAGAAGCTTCCTGAATCTTCCGGACTTCTTCGAGCCGTTCCTTGCCGCAGAAGCAGTAGTAAGCGTGACCGCTCTTGACCAGCTGTTCTGCATAGCCCTTGAACATGCCCATCCGTTCAGACTGCACATAAGGGCCAACTGGGCCGCCGATATCCGGGCCTTCGTCCCACTTCAAGCCAGCGATGCGGAGGGTGTTGTAGATAATATCAACCGCCCCTTCGACATACCGTTCCTGGTCGGTATCTTCGATTCGGAGAATAAAGTCGCCGTCATATTTTTTTGCCAGCAGATAGGCATACAGAGCGGTTCTCAGGTTGCCGATGTGCATATAGCCAGTCGGGCTTGGTGCAAACCGTGTTCTGACACGTTTTTCCATGAGAAAAAAACTTCCTTTCGTTTGATAAATATAGGTATCATGATAATGTGGGGGAGTATTGGGCTTTACTGCTTGCAGGCAGCTTGTACGGTGCGGATGTTGTCCGCAATGGCAGCTTTCAGCTCGTCCAGACCGGAGAACTTTTGTTCTTTCCGCAGAAAGTCCAGCAGTTCGATTCGGCAGAACTGCCCGTATAGATCCCCTTGAAAGCCTAATAAATGGGTTTCCGCAACTGGAATGCAGGCATTGGAAACGGTTGGCTTTGTGCCGATGTTGGTCACGCCGTTCCAGACGCTGCCGTCTTTCAAATAGACCTTTGCCCGATAAACGCCATAGAGTGGCACAAGTTGTTCCGGAGCAAAGGAAAGATTGATGGTCGGGAACTGAATGGTTCTGCCGAGGGCAGCCCCATGCTGAATGATGCCGGAAATTTGATAGGGTGTGCCGAGCAGGCGGTTTGCCTGCTGGATTTTGCCATCTAACAGCAGTTGCCGAATCCGGCTGGAGGAAATCACCGCTCCATCCTGTTCCACAGCGTCAATCAGTTCGACCGTAAAGCCAAAGGTTTCGCCGAACGCTGCCAAGTCGGCAACGCCCCATGCAGCCCGGTTGCCAAATCGAAAATCCCTGCCGCAAAAGAGCTTTTTTGCGTGCATCTGGTCGTGGAGATAGACCCGACAGAAGGTTTCACCGTCCATCGCTGCAATCTCCGGAAACGGCGGGCTGACAACGGTCTGAATCCCAGCAGCCGTTAAAAGCTGCTGTTTGGTGTCGTCCGGATAGAGATAGCGGAGCGGTTCACCCCGTTTAATGCGGACAGAAGTGGTCTGCATCGTAAAAGCAGCCGGAGTCAAACCGTCTGCCTGACAGGCAACGGCTGCCGCTAAGACGGCACGATGTCCGATGTGAACACCGTCAAATAAGCCCAGTGCCACAGCGGAAGCAGGTTGGAGCATGGGAAAACCTCTTTTCGTTGGGAATTTCAAAAAATGGGGGAATGCGAATCAGAACCGTTTTCCAATTCGCAATTCCTGTTGCGTACGGTCGGCAAGTGCCGTTCCTAAGAACGTACCAGTTGCCCCGTAGACGGTATAGATATCCTGGTCAGGCTGGAGATTCCGCAGCCGATTTAAATCCAATTTGACACCGTTGCAGAACATCCGTTCCTGTGCGGCATTGAGTCGCAATTTCGGATAGGATGAGAACAGCGAATCCGTCGGGAGCAGGTGTTCTTCGAGTGTGCCGTCTGCCATTGCAGCGGCAACCTGCTCAAAAGTCAGGCATTCTTGCAACGGATAGCCGCAGGCAGCTGTTCGGGTCAGAGCAGTCATCACCGCATCGCCGCCGAGCCGCTGCCCAATATCAGAGAGCAGCGTCCGGATATACGTTCCTTTTCCGCAGGAAACCGTCAGTGTTGCAGTCTGTTGCGTTTCGTCAAAAGCGTCCAGCGTAATAGCATCAATGTGCACAGTACGGGTGGGACGTTCGACGGTTTCGCCCTTTCGTGCGAGTTCATACAGCCGTTTTCCGTTGACGGAAACCGCAGAATACATGGGTGGCAGCTGGGTAATATCGCCGAGAAACTCCGGCAGTATGGCACGAAGTGCTGCTTCTGTGATGTGCTGTTCCGGATAGTCTTGCAGGGGCTTTCCCCAGATGTCAAGGGTATCGGTTGCCTTGCCGAAAACAACGGTTGCCTGATAGGTCTTGTCCTGATTCGGCAGGATGTCGCAGGCTTTTGTTGCAGTTCCGACCAAAATCGGCAATACGCCCGTTGCCATTGGGTCGAGTGTTCCTGTGTGTCCGAGCCGTTTCATATGCAGAATGCCACGCAGCTTTCCGATGACATCGAACGAGGTAAAATCCTGCGGTTTATTCATACAGAGAATGCCGTTCATGATTCCGCCAAGCTCCTCTCTACTGCTGTTTGCAGCTGTTGCATGACGGATTCTGCTGTGCCTTCAATGAGGCAGCCGGCAGCCTTGATATGACCGCCACCGCCAAATTCCTTGCAGATGGCAGCAACGTCCACAGTACGAGCGGAACGCATGGAAACCTTAAAGACATTGGGATCTCGTTCCTTGAGGGTGATGCCGACTTCTGCTCCTTCGACCTGTAGCGGAAATCCTGCCAGACCATCGAGGTCGAGCGGGTCTAGACCATACTGTTCCATGAATGCCAGCGTGATGCAAATCATCACACATTTTCCATTGCAGCTGGTGTGCAGCTGGTCGATCAGCTTTTGTTCCACTCGCAGTCTGCCCATACTTTTAACGGCAAACATCGCCCGATTGATCCACGCATAGTGGATTTCCGGGAACTGTTCCATGAGGTCGGCAACGATTCGCAGCGTGTGCGGCGTAACATTGTCGAACTGAAAACAGCCCGTATCGGTTGCCATGCCCGTGTATAAGCAGGTGGCAATCTGGGGCGTGAGTTTCACAGGCAGTTCCTTTGCAATCGCATAGACGATTTCACAGGCAGCGGCTGCTTTTGGATACAGACAGCATGCCTTTGCAAAGGAGCGGTGCATGATGTGGTGGTCAATTGCAAGGGCAACTCGTCCGCCATAGGGTTCGTCCAAGTCGCCGAGCAATTTGCGGTCTGCGACATCGACCGAGAGAATGACAGCAGCATTTTCGACAACGGTATCCGGTGTTTCTTCAACTGCCAGAAAGGCATAGCGTTCCGGAATCGGGTCACTGCACCGTACTACCGCATGACAGCCCATCTGACGGAGCAGGGCAGCGAGTGCATAACCGCTGCCGATGCAGTCGCCGTCCGGACTTTGATGGATGAGGATCATGGCTTGCTGGATGGTTTGCAGCTGGGCAGCTGTTTCTGCAATGTTCATATCTTACTCCTCAATGTCCTCTAAATGCAGGTCATGCAATTTCTGATTGATTTCTGCACTGTGTTCAATGGAGTGGTCTGCAATGAAGTGCAGAGCCGGAGATTTCCGCAGCTTGAGGCGATGAAACAGTTCTCGCCGCAGGAATCCGGTCGCACTGACCAGACCGATGCAGGAGGTTTTCGCCGTTTCGATGCCAGATAAGCTGGAAACATAGACTTTGCAGTTCGACATATCGTTAGACAATTCCACCCGAACGATGGTCAAAAGGGGGTCGATACGGGGGTCTTTGAGTTCCCGCAGCAGGGCGGTGAGTTCTCGCAGGATGTCTTCTTCTGTCCGACTGGTTTTATAGTTTGCCATAAGAAAATGCCTCCTTTTTTGGAATCAGGGGCGGAGAAATGCAGCGAATGCCGCTGCATTTCCAAGCCGGATGGAATGAATGTTCTCTGAATTAGTCCTGATATTCTTCCATGATGAAGGCTTCAAAGATGTCGCCTTCCTTGAAGTCCCGGAACTTTTCGAGCGTAATACCGCATTCGTAGCTTTCGGTAACTTCCTTTACGTCATCCTTGAACCGCTTCAGGCTGGACATTTTATCTTCTGCAATGACAATGCCATCCCGAACGACACGAATCTGGCACTGTCTGGTAACTTTACCGCTGAGGACATATGCACCGGCAACCGCACCAACGCTGGAGATTTTATAGACATGACGCACTTCGATCCGACCCATAACAACTTCCCGGAACTTCGGAGCAAGCATGCCCTTCATAGCAGTTTCCACGTCTTCGATGGCATCGTAGATAACCCGATAGGTGCGGATTTCGACATGGTCACGGGCAGCGGTTTCTTCTGCCAGCGGGTCAGGACGCACATTGAAGCCGATGATAATGGCATTGGATGCATCCGCCAGCATGACATCGCTTTCGTTGATTGCACCAACGCCGCCGTGGATGACCCGAACCCGAACTTCATCGTTCTGGATTTTTTCGAGGGACTGCTTCACAGCTTCTACAGAACCTTGTACGTCAGCCTTGACGATGATGGCGAGTTCCTTCATTTCACCCTCTGCAATCTGGCTGAAGAGGTTGTCAAGTGTTACCTTCTGGTATTCGCTGAACTTTGCCTGCTTTGCTTCATGCTTCCGCTGTTCTACGAGGGTCTTTGCCAGACGTTCATCTTCAACAACGTCAAAGACATCGCCAGCAGCCGGAACTTCTGCCAGACCGGTGATTTCAACCGGAACAGACGGGCCAGCTTCGTGAACAACTGTACCCTTGTCGTTGGTCATGACACGAACCTTTCCGACACTCGTTCCGGCAAGAATAACATCGCCGGTGTGCAGTGTCCCGTTCTGAACCAACAGGGTTGCAACCGGACCTCTGCCCTTATCCAACCGAGCTTCGATGACAGCACCCTTTGCACGGCGGTTCGGGTTTGCCTTGAGTTCCTGCATTTCTGCAATCAGCAGCACGTCTTCGAGCAGTTCGTCAATGCCTTCGCCAGTTTTTGCAGAAACCGGAACGCACATAACATCGCCGCCCCAGTCTTCGCAAACCAAATCATATTTGGTGAGTTCTTCCTTAACACGGTCTGGATTTGCTCCTTCTTTATCCATCTTGTTGATGGCAACAATCAGGGAAACGCCAGCAGCCTTTGCATGGTTGATGGATTCTACGGTCTGCGGCATGATACCGTCATCCGCAGCAACAACCAGAATGGCAATATCTGTGATATTTGCCCCTCTTGCACGCATTGCGGTGAACGCTTCGTGTCCCGGTGTATCGAGGAAGGTAATTTCCTTGCCGTTGCAAGTGACCTGATAAGCACCGATGTGCTGGGTGATACCGCCGGCTTCGCCTGCAGCGATGTTGGCGTGACGGATGTAGTCCAGAATGGAAGTCTTACCATGGTCAACGTGACCCATAACAACGACAACCGGAGAGCGTTCTTCGGTGTTATCGGATTCGTCCTCTTCTTCAATCAGACGTTCTTCGATGGTAACGATGACTTCCTTTTCTACCTTTGCACCCAGTTCTTCTGCAACCAGACAAGCGGTGTCGAAGTCGATTTCCTCATTGATGGATGCCATAACACCCAAGCCCATCAGCTTTTTGATGACTTCCGTTGCAGTCACTTTCAAGCGGCTTGCGAGTTCGCTGACCACGATGGATTCCGGAATCCGAACCTTGAGCTGTTGTTTTCTTGCCTTTTCGAGTTCCAGACGGCGAAGACGATCCTGTTCGGTTTCCCGCTTATTGGAATACTTCTGCTTGTTCCGCTGAGCAGACTTCTGGTTGATTTTCTGCTTTTTGGTGGAATAGTTATCCTTGCTGTACTTGCCAGCCGGAGCAATCTGTTCATACCGCTGGTTGTACTTATCCAAATCCACATAAGAGCCACGGGTATCAACAGTACGCCGCTTTTCTGTTGTAGTAGCAGTATCGGAAGACAGTTCCACTTCTACATGCAGCCGTTCGCCCCGTTTTTGTGCCTGCGGCTGCTGTTTCTGCTTTTTCTTGTGGTGTTCCGGATGGTTGTTATTGTTGTTGTTATTCGGCTGGCTGGCTGGCTTGGCAGCAGCTGGCTGCTTTTTCGGCTGAGCGGCAGCCTGCGGCTGATTCTTCTGATTGGATGCAGCCTGCTGCGGCTTCTTTGCAGCGGAGTTGCTGTTATTGGGATTGCCATTACCATTACCATTGTTATTGTTGGCATGGTTATTTCCAGCGGCATTCTGCTGCTGTGGTCTTCTCCGATCCTGCGGCTGTTTTTTTCCTTGATTCTGCTGCTGGTGAGCAGCTTTCTTTTCGTTCCCTTTTTTCATAGATTGTTGTGCCACCTCTTCCCTCGTACTGTTTTTCGTTGCGAAATAGGCTGCAAAGCCGTCTGTCACCTGCTGATGCTGGGTGACATATTCCAGAACCAGATTGACTTCTGCTTCCGTCAAGGTGCTGCTGCTCTTTTTTTCTGTTCCGTTTTGCAGTTCAGAAAACAGGGCAATCAGGTCATTCGGGGTCATCTGGAGTGTCTTTGCAACGTCGCTCAATTTCTGCTTTTTTGTCGTCATCGGCAACTCTCCTTTCCGCGTGTTCCTGTCGGTTGGGACAGGGTTTCAAAAAGAATGGTATGCGTCATCCATTGCTGGAGGACGATTTGGTCTGTAATAGAGCCTGAATCCGCTGGGCGAATCCGGCTTCACAGATGGTCAGGATGCCGGCACGCTGTCCGAACAGCAGCCGGACTTCTGCCATTTCCCAGTCCGTCTGTACGACTGGGACGTGTTGTTTTTCGGCGAAATACAGCACTTCTTTCCGGCTTTTTTCGGAAAGGTCTGCGGTGAGCAGAATGCAGGCTGCATAGCCGCCTTGGATGGCATCTTTCGCCCGTGCAAAGCCGGCTTCGAGTTTACCGGCTTTCCGGCAGATCGTCAGTAAGTTCCTGCACTTTTCTGGTAAGGGCATCTTCCATCTCCTTATAGGTTTCCGGCGGAAACATCTGCACAAAAGAGCGTTCCACCTTGCGGGTTTTCTTTGCTTTTTCGAGGCAGGCTTTATTCTTGCAGAGATAAGCTCCTCTTCCCGGGGTTTTTCCGGTTTCGTCAATGACGAAATTGCCGTCCGGGGTTCGCACGATTCGGATGAGTTCCTGTTTTGGCTTTCGTTCGCCGCAGCCCATGCAGGCACGCAGGACTTCTTTTTTCTTTTTCATGCGGTGTTATGCCTCCGTTGTTTCCGGGGTTTCTGCTGGTGTATCAATGGCGGATTCAATGGCAGCCGTTGTATCGTCATCGCTCAGCAGCAGGTCATCTTCCTCTGCATCGGCATTCTGTGCCTGCCAGTTTTCTTCCCAGCTTGCAGCATCCTGAGCCTGTTCGGCATCCTGTTCTGCCTGAGCCTGCTGAGCCGCTTCTTCTTCTGCCTTTGCCTTAGCTTCTGCCTCTGCCTTTGCAGCGAGTTCAGCCTTTGCTTCTTCCACCTTTTCTGCAATCAGAGCTTCGTTTTCTGGAGTTGCAGCCTTGATGTCAATCTTATAGCCAGTCAGCTTGGCAGCCAGCTTGGCATTCTGTCCCCGGTTGCCGATGGCAAGGGAGAGCTGATTTGCTGGTACGAGCACGCCGCACAGCCGTTCTTCCGGATTGATGATGGTAACGCTTTCCACCGTTGCCGGAGCAAGGGCTCTTGCAATAAATTCTTCCGGATTTTCGCTGTATGGAATGATGTCGATTTTTTCGCCGCTCAGCGACTTGACAACGGCATCAATTCGGGCATGCTTCGGGCCGATACAGGCACTCACTGGGTCAACATTTGCATCATTTGACCAAACTGCAATCTTGGTTCTTGCACCAGCTTCTCTGGAGATGGCTTTGATTTCTACGACGCCATCATAGATTTCCGGCACTTCGAGTTCAAACATCCGCTTGACCAGTTCCTTGCGGACACGGGAGATTTTAATAATTGGCTTCTTCTGCTTGTTGGCGATGTTGGTGACATAGACCATAATGCTCTGTCCCTCTTTGAGATCTTCGCCCGGAATCTGTTCGTTGTGGAACAGATAGATTTCTGTTTTGTCATACATTAGTGTTGCCGCACCGCCCTTTTCGACCTGTGTAACGGTGCAGGTGATGCAGTCGTTTTCCTTGTCCTGGAATTTATCCAGAATCCGCTTGCGGTTGATGTCCCGCAGGTCGCCCTTGATGGACTGTTTTGCGGAGAGGGCAGCGGCTCTGCCGAACCGGTTGATGTCTAACCGCTTCTGGATGTGGTCGCCAACTTTAATGGATGGGTCGATGTTACGGGCTTCTGCGATGTTGATTTCGTTTTCGTCAATCGGTTCATCGTCGATGACATCCTGTCGCAGATACATTTCAAAGGTCTTGGTAGTCGGATCGATTTCAACGGTAATGCGGTCTTCGCTGTCCGGATAAGCCTTGCGGGCTGCCTTCAGCATTGCAGATTTTACCTTTTCGATGAGGGTATCGGTGTCCAGACCATTTTCGCTGCCCAGCGAATTCAGTGCTTCAAAAAAAGCATTGTCCATTTTATGTGCCTCCATTTTTAAAATTCAAATGCTTCGTATCGTTTTACAAACGTAAGTGCTGCAAGCGGCAGGCTGATGCTGCCGGTTTCGGTTTCCAGTGTCAGCATGTCATCCTTGCAGGATTGCAGCGTACCGATAAATTCCCGTTCTCCGTCAATGGGGCGGATGGTGCGGGCACGCACTTCCGTGCCGATGCCATCGGTAAAATGCCAGGTGCGGTTAAATTCCCGTTCCAGACCGGCAGAGCCCACTTCCAAGATATAATTTTGAGAAATCGGGTCTTGTTCGTCCAGCAATTTGTTCACGGGTTCGGTCATTTTTTCACAGTCCTCGATGGTAATGCCAGATTCTTGGTCAATAAAAATCCGGAGATACCAGCAAGCACCTTCCTTTTCAAACCGCACATCCCAGATTTGAAAGCCGAATTCATCTGCAATGGGTTTCACTGCATTGTAAATCCGCTGTTCGGTCGCCCCGAATGCCTTCAGTTTCATGTGATTGCTCCTTTCTATTTGCAACGGCGGAGCCGGAAAAAGCCCCTAACATAAACGAAAGACCGGAAAGGGTTCCGGTCTTTGCTGCTGCGATATTGCTATTATAGCACACTCCACAGGAAAAATCAAGAGATTTTTCGTTTGTTTTTGATTTATTTCCGAGGAAATGCCCATGGGTGTGCGGAATCGTTCAAAAAATCATTCAGAAGCGGACTTTACGAACATATCATAAACGCAACGAATTGCCTGCTCGAAGTCTTCTTCGGTGACACCGACAATGATGTTCAATTCGCTAGAGCCCTGGTCAATCATCTTGACATTGACTCTTGCATGTGCCAGAGCGGCAAAGATTCTTGCAGCGACACCTCTTGTCCGGTACATACCGTGGCCAACGACTGCCATCAGTGCAATGCCGTCCTCGATTTCGAGGGTATCCGGATTGACACGCTTCCGCAGTTCCGTCATAATCTGTTCCCGCTTGCCTTCGAGCTGGGCAGTTTCTAGAATGACCGTCATCGCATCAATGCTGGATGGCATATGTTCGATGGAAATATTGTGGCTGGCGAGAACATCCAGAACGTCCCGGCAGAAACCAACTTCGCTGTTCATCTTGTCCTTGTGGATGTTGATGATGCTGAAGTGCTTCTTGCCAGCGATACCAGTAATGGTATAGGTGCTGCAATCATCGGCGTTGCATTCCGGAACAATCATTGTACCCGGAGCAGATGGGTCATTGGTGTTGCGGATGTTGATCGGAATACCAGCGGAACGAACTGGGAAGATGGCTTCTTCGTGGAGTACAGATGCACCCATGTAAGAGAGTTCCCGCAGTTCGGTATAGGTGATGGTGCGGATGCCGACCGGATTTTCTACGATTCTCGGGTCAGCAACCAGGAAACCGGAAACGTCTGTCCAGTTTTCATACAGGTCTGCCTTCATTGCTCCGGCAACGATTGAACCAGTGACATCGCTGCCGCCTCTGGAGAAGGTCTTGACATAGCCGTCAGCACCGCAGCCATAGAAGCCCGGAACAACAGCATAATCCAGACCAGTCAGCCGTTCCCGCATTGCCACAGCGGTCTTTTCCCGGTTCAGTGTGCCGTTTTCCTGGAAGAAGATGACTTCTGCTGCATCGACAAATGCAAAGCCCAGATAAGCTGCAATCAGCTTGCCGTTCAGGTATTCGCCCCGGCTAGCTGCATAGTCGCTGCCGAACCGCTTCCGGAAGTTTTCGCCGATGGTGACAAATTCTTCATCCAGCAGGGTTTCCGGCATAGAAAGCCCGTTCAGGATGCTGACATAACGGTCTTTAATTGCAGCAAGCTGGGTTGCAAATGCTTCGCCTTTTTCAGCGAGTGCATAGCACTGATACAGCATATCGGTTACTTTGATGTCATCCTTGAACCGCTTGCCCGGTGCAGACGGAACGACATATCTTCTATCTGCTTCTGCCTTTATAATAGCGGCTGCTTTCTGAATCTGTCCGGCATCTGCCAGACTGCTGCCGCCAAACTTTACAACTTTCATCATGGTATTTTGATTTTACAGCACAATTCCCTGTAAAATCGACCCTCCTTATTCGTTCAAATTACAAAATACGTGCAAAAACAACGTCATATTCCAGTATATTCGATTTTTGAGAAAAAATCAACCGTAAAAACGTATGAAATTTTGTAAAAAAAAAATGTTTATTTGTGGAATACGACTGTATTCGTATCACGGACTTTTTGAAAAATGGAGCGGAAACAGATTGTCCGCTTGAAAATCAAGTCAAACGCTTGCAATTCCTGTTGTTTTATGCTATACTAATAGTAAATTTTTTTCAGAATACAAAAGGAGCATTCCAATTATGGCGAAAAACAATCAGAAAATGGTCGATGCCATTACTTCGATGGATGAAGATTTTGCACAGTGGTATACCGACATTGTCAAGAAGGCAGAACTGAGTTCTTACACCAGTGTAAAGGGCTGTATGGTTATCCGTCCGTATGGCTATGCCATCTGGGAACAGATGCAGCATATTTTAGACGAAACATTCAAGGAAACCGGACATGAAAACGTTTGCATGCCGATGTTCATTCCGGAAAGCCTGCTGCAAAAGGAAAAAGACCATGTAGAAGGCTTTGCACCGGAAGTTGCATGGGTCACACACGGCGGTTCGGAAAAGCTGGAAGAACGGCTTTGTGTACGTCCGACTTCCGAAACCCTGTTCTGCGACCATTATGCAGAAATCGTGCACAGCTATCGGGATTTGCCGAAACTGTATAACCAGTGGGTAAGCGTGGTTCGTTGGGAAAAGACTACTCGTCCGTTCCTGCGTTCGAGAGAATTCCTGTGGCAGGAAGGACATACGATTCATGCAACTGCAGAAGAGGCACTTGCAGAAACCGAACGGATGCTGAATGTATATGCAGATTTCTGTGAAAAGTCGCTGGCAATGCCAGTTGTTAAGGGCAGAAAGACCGAAAGTGATAAATTCGCCGGTGCGGTTGCAACCTATGCCATTGAAGCATTGATGCATGATGGAAAGGCGTTGCAGGCTGGTACATCGCATTACTTTGGCGATGGCTTTGCAAAGGCATTCAATATTCAGTTTACCGATAAGAATAACACCTTGCAGTATCCGCATCAGACCAGCTGGGGTGTTACGACCCGTCTGATTGGTGCGATTATCATGACGCACGGCGATAATAACGGTTTGGTATTGCCGCCGGCAGTTGCTCCGATTCAGGTCATCATTGTTCCGGTTGCAATGCATAAGGAAGGCGTTCTGGACAAGGCAAAGGCACTGGAAGCACAGCTGAAAGCAGCTGGCATTCGGGTAAAGGTAGACGATACCGATAATTCTCCGGGATGGAAGTTTGCACAGTATGAAATGAAGGGTGTTCCGGTTCGTCTGGAAATTGGCCCGAAGGATATTGAACAGGATCAGTGCGTATTGGTGACCCGTCACAATCGGGAAAAGACATTCTGCCCACTGTCGCAGCTGGTAGAAACTGTTCAGGAACGGTTGCAGGCAGTTCATGACGGTATGTATGAAAAGGCACTGGAAAACCGCAAGAACCGGACATATGTCTGCAAGAGCATGGACGAGATCCAGCAGGTTCTGGCAGAAAAAGGCGATGGCTTTGTAGAAGCAATGTGGTGCGGTGATGAAGCCTGTGAAGACAAGGTAAAGGAAGTAACGGGCGTTGGTTCTCGTTGTATTCCGCTGGAACAGAAGCACCACGCAGATACTTGCGTATGCTGCGGAAAGCCAGCAAAGCATATGGTACTCTGGGCAAAGGCATATTAAAAATATCATCTCGCCGTAGGCGAACTGCGGTCGAGCTGGCTCAGCTCGGCGAGGTGGATGATTCCCCACAGTGTGGGGAAATGTCCCGAAGGGACAAAAGGGCAAGGCATCCTTTAAAAATGGAGGGCAAGCTGCCCTCCTTAACAGACGTATGGATTAGATGAAATTGAAATCTAAGAGAGAATCGTAGAAACCGCAATTGCCTTTAAAATGAAATGGTTGTAATGAGATACAAGGTTTCAGGGGCAATTGCGGTTTCCCAGGCAAGCTGGGGATGTGCCCCAGCCTTGCCGAACCGGATTCGGGTGGTATCTCTAGAAGAAAGTTACTCTTCATTGGCAGACAGCGAAGCGATTTTGCCGAACTTTGATATAACAAAACACCGTATGGAATCATAAAATCCATACGGTGTTTTTTGTTTTCTTATGCTTCTGAATCGTCCTGTGAATCTTCCTCAGAATGAGATTCTGACGGCAGGTGAATCGGGCGATTATACGGATATGCACCGCCACGGTGCTGCATTGGCGGAATTGGAGCAATCTCCGGAGCAGCAGTTGCTTGCGGTTCAGGCTGTCCATAAAATTCCGGAGCAGGCTGCTGTGGGAACGGCTCTTCCGGCATTGGCTGCGGAATCGGTGCTTCTTCCAACGGTTCTGCATCTGGAATTGCTTCCGGAGCAAATGCTTTTGATTCTATCTCTGCATCTTTGTCCGCTTCTGTATCTTCTACAGGTTCTTGCGGTGGGAGATACCGCAGCGAAAGCGTCATGCAAATCATGCCAGCGTAGAAAACCGCTTCATTCATCAGAAAATGCATCCAACGGGTTTGCTTGACGGCATCGGTCAAATAACCCTCCATTTTCAATTCTAGCAGGGCATCTTGCAATTGCAACCAAGCCATTGCAAATGGAATCAGAATTGCAATGATTTCCAGCCCCTTCAGCAGCCAGATACACCACGGTTTCCAGCGAATCATGAGCAGTAAAATCAGCGGCACTAACATCAGAATCTGATAGAATGGAATTTGGGTCAGCAGTCCAGAGCTGCCATTGGCTTGTAAGTCCGACCATCCCTCAATGACACCGCCGTATACATAGCAAACTGCCGGAATGATACACATCCACGGGAAAAATCGCATACCGACCAATCCAACGAGTACCATGAAGCAACCAGCAGCAAGATACAGCCAGTATTCTAACGTCATATCATAGAGTGGATCACGAAACCGCTGTACCATGCCAATGCAGAGCAGTGCCCCAAATAGTGCCATCAGCAGTGGAAACAGGGAACGGCGAGAAACAGAAACGTGCAAGCGTTCCATGATAAGAAAGCCTCCTTATTTATTCAGTTGCCTGCTGGGAATCCGCAGCAGTTGTATTTTCCTGTAAGATATACCATAAACCATCGACCTGAATCAGTGTCGGGGAGATGGTTTCTGTTTGTGTGCCCTTGCTGCCTGTCAGGGTGCGTTCTACGTTGAGCGTTACGGCATCTTGAGCGTGTACTTTGTCTTCTCCAATCATTTCATTCATATCATCTGTCCATTCGGTCAGGAAATCCTGTGATTGTTCAGACATGCCCTTGATGGCAAATGAAACGGTGACATCATCGCCGCACTGCTGTTTCCAGGATGCCAACGTGTTTGTAATGGCTTGCTGGTAGGTGGCAATGACATCTTCTTTGGTTTTATCATAGTGTTCCATGTAATAATCCCAGTAAGCGGATGGTGCCATAAGACGGTAGAGGGTGTCTGGTTGATTCTGGATGAATGCCGTGTAATATTCCGAGAGAACAGACTGATAGGTTTCAGGTGCTTGGTCAGAATTTTCTGTGTCTGTGCTTGCAGGTGCAGCAGTGGTGGTGGTCACTGTCCCATTAGAAATAGATGATTCTTCCTTGTGTAGGGCATCTGGAAGAACAGCTGCACAGATACCGCCGGCAGCAATAACAACTGCTATAATGCCGCCGATGAGCAGTCCTTTTTTTTGTATTGCCATTTGTTTGAATCCTTCTTTCTTGGTTTTTATATTGGCTGTAAGAAACGAGCCGTAGGCAAATAAAAAGTTTTTTGATCCAACAATTTTTCAAAAATGTTGGCGAGGTGTGGGCGAGCAGCCCACATTTGCGGAGCAAATGAAACTGTACAATGAAAGAAAACAAAAATCTAGGAGAAAATCGGAAGAATCGCAATTGCCTTCAAAATCAAAAGGTTGTAATGAGAGATACGGTTTCAGGGGCAATTGCGATTCCGAAGGCAAGCTGGGGATGTGCCCCAGCCTTGCCGAACCGGATGCGGGTGGTATTCCTAAGAGCATTGTTTTCGATTACAAGCCGCAGGCAGCGAAACACTTCAACGAAATGCATTCTTAGGGAAACTGATTTTCGGCGTCCGGCAAAAGGGGGTTCCACCCCTGCTTTTGCCTACCAGCATGCTGCAATTGCCCCGTTGCCTTGTCTGAATTTGCAGCCTTGATTCTCATAATCCAACTTTGTTTGAATTTGACAGCTTCAAAAAATGCAATTGCAGCAGGGAAAACAACTTGCAAAATCCAATTTGCTTCGCAAATGTGGGCTGCTCGCCCACACCTCGGCAGCATTTTTGAAAAACTGCTGCACCGAAAAACTTTTCGTTTGCCTGCGGCTCGTATTTTAGTGACCTATCTTATCAATTACCACAAATCATAGCCGTCATACTGGCAAGCATAGTCAACCTGCTCCATAGCATCCATACAGTACCACTTTGAGCCACTCTTGAACAGTGTCAGCGTTAGGCTATCCGTTGCATTTTGATTACTGCCGCTGGTGACAATCCGCACATTTGCCAGTACAACCTTGTCAATATCCACGGTTACCGAGTAGGTATCTGCAATTTTCTGCTCATATTCTGAACAGGTTTCCTCGTCTGTATAAGTGGTTGTCTCATCTCGTTCATAGCCAAATTCAATGTTAGAGCCGAGGTCATCTACCATTTGTTCTTTCGCATAGTTGAAATAGCCGTCCAGACAATCCCGAATTTCCTTGCGGTTCATGCTGTACTTGCTGGACATTTTCGAGAGGAATGCGTCTGGAACAATTTCACAGTACCGTGTCCCACTCATAGAATCTCTGCCCTTTACATAGCGGCGAATGGTTGCCCGATAGCCGCAGAAAAACAGGAAATATCCGCTGACCAATAAAATCAGTACCAATAAAATGGCACAGAGTGCAATCCAACGATTGCGGCGGCTGGTGCGTTCGAGCCGTTCATAGCGAACCTCCGGCGGTTCGATGTCGGCAATGGGTTCCGCATCTTTCACCTGTTCTGGTGTGCGATAGGTTGTCATCGCTGCACCAATGGGCGGACTTTCTTTCTGATTGGAGCGGACAGGAATGCCGCAGTTCGGGCACTTTTCCGCTCCCTCCGGAAGCTCTTGTTCACAGAATTTGCATTTCATGCTGGTTCATCCTTTCTTTTGCGGTGTGATTTTGAGGCTTTGCAAGTTCCCCGATGCACCAATATCCCTGTTATCCGAAAACAAAAAACGCTATCCTTCTACCCACACGGTTCGAGCGTAGGGGAGAAGGACAGCGTGTGTGTCAAATAGAATCGTCAATACAGGCTCTATTATAACAAAAAATCCGGTAAATTGTCAATGCAGATTTGCAGGTTGGCTGAAAAATTTTCAAAAAAGTTACTGCTCCCGATTAGGCGAGCGGGTCTTGCAGTCCCAGCAATGCCGTATCCAGTACATACCAGTTTCCATCATAGTGATAAATATAACAGAAACGGTGTTCGGATTCTTTTCCGTTTTTGCCGGAAATAGAACGGGTGTAATCTACAGCGTAAGTCTTATTGATTTCTTTTTCCAGCGAGAGATTCTGAAACCAGATGTTGAACTGTTCCAGCTGTTCCGTATCCAGTTCCTCGACATCATCGAACTGAATGGAAATATGATAGTTGTCACCATAGCGAGCAGCATGCTCCTGAAAAGTAGAGAGATAAGTTTCCATTGTCTGTTCGGTCAGGTCGAGTTGAGAGGATGCTTCAGAGGGGAACATATTGGCAGCTGCACCGCTGGCATCCTGCCGTTCTACCCCATACCACATTTCCTTGACAGCGGAACGGTAACCGTTGTTGGAGAACAAATAGCAGAGAATACCAATGATAATCAAACAACCAACGCCAATACTGAGAAAGCCCAGAGTCATATTTCTTTTCGATGGTTTTACAGTAACCGCCGACTGTGCAAGGGTTGCCTGTAATGGGTTTTCGGGAACTGGCGGAACTGTTGCGGTTGCTGTTGGCTGTGCAGCAGCGGCAGCATTTATTTCCGTTGCAGCTGGTGTTGGAATGGGGGTAACAGCTGGAGTCGGTGCAGGGGGTGGGGATGGAATTGATGGAATAACCGGAGTGGGTGCTTGCGGTTCTACTGGTGCACCACAGGCATAACAAAATCGGTCATTGGGTTCCAGCGATGTACCGCATTTTTTACAAGTCATAGTGAGAAACCTCCTATGTGGATATTAAGACGTTTTTTCCCCACAGATCGGGCAGAATTGTGTATCGGGGGAAAGAGACTGACCACAATTCGGACAGGTTGTAGGAGCAGTTGCTTCTTGTGGAGGAACTGCTGCCGCTGGTTCTTCAAATTTTGCACCGCAAGATGCACAGAATAACGCATCGGATGCAAGTTGGTTGCCGCATTTCGGGCAAACACGAGATGGTGTTTCCACTGGTTCTGGAGGCGTCAACTCTACTTTTGCACCGCAGGTGGTGCAGAATTTTGCATCTGGTGGAAGTGGTGCACCACAGGATGCACAGCAGCAGCCAGTCGAATAAGCAGACTGTTGCGGTTGGCTGACAGCAGCTTTTTTGATTTGAATTTGTTCCTGATAAGAAGTAATGCGTTCCTGGGCATCGTGGAGTTGTTTCATCAGCGATTCAAAAGCAGGGTCAGGGTTGGTTTCATACTGCTGGGCATATTGCTGACCGATTTGCTGATAAAGGTCTTTGCATAGACGTTGTTCTTCCCGAATCTGGTTATTCAGGCGAAGGGTTTCTGTGGAACATTTGGTTTTTTCGACAGCTGTTTGACCCATGTTGCTAATTTTCTTTCCAATGTCTTCAAAAAATGGCATAATAAACACTCCTATTCTATGAAATATGGTGATGTGACGAGAGGCAGCCGGATGAAATGGCATATCTGCGTCATGGATTAATATTATTATACCAAAAAGCGTGTCAAAAAGCAAGCATTCGGGCTAGATTTTCACACAATTTCCTTTTTCGAGGAAGGATTGCGGCTTATCCTAGGAAAACCACCTGAATCCGGTTCGGCAAGGCTGGGGCACATCCCCAGCTTGCCTTGGGAA
>OBVY01000399.1_pt1 | contig 48861 bp, 50 predicted proteins | sample 1538051 | NCBI WGS metagenome assembly OBVY01 (sample SAMEA2580017, study PRJEB22360) | human gut metagenome | biome: human gut; feature: human-associated habitat; material: faeces | place: Denmark | collected 2008/2010 | reverse complement strand
ACTTGACCGGCTTGCCAAAGGCTCCCCCTCTGGGGGAGCTGGCACCGAAGGTGACTGAGAGGGCTATCACCTATTACTATATCAAAGTAATAAGTCCAAATTGTAAACTTCGAAATGATTTTATAAAAAAATAAGGTATGCCCGGAGGCATCTGCCTCCGGGCATACCATTACGAGGCATTATCATCCGGCGGCCCGAGAGCCGCCGGACGAAATACACTTCAGATTCTAGGGGTTACTGATTAGACACCAAGCTTATCGTTGGTGGTAATGCCCATAACACCGTCGTTGAAGCCGATCTTGGCAGGAGCGGTGCCCAGGGTGTAGACGACAGAAGCCATGCCCAGAGTGCGCATGACCTTGTTGCCGAAGGTCATCTCGTTGCCATTGATATCACCGTAGATGTTCTCCTTCAGAGAGCCGTCGTCGCCGAAGATCTTCTTGCCGTCATCGCCGCCCCAGTTGCCGCCGAACATCACACCCAGGGTGCTGTTGACGGTCTTCTGGAAGAAGGAGTTGCTGATCAGGGTGATCAGGTTGGTGTTGAACTGCTTGACGTTAGCAGCGTTCCAGATAGGAGCGGTGGTGTCAGCCAGGATGGTGAACAGGTCAGCGCCGCCGTAGACGACCTCAGAGTTAACAGCAGTAAAGTTTGCAGGCATCATCATAATGAATTACTCCCTTCAAATGATTGAAAAACAAATTTAGTCGGCCCAAATCCCAGATGCGCATCCGGAAAAAAAGCCATTTATGTAACCGCGTGCGCACGCGGCTGCAACGAATTAGTAGGTGATGGACTCGCCATCCTCCTCGTCCTCCACCACCTTGGCGGCGGAAACGGGGGCTGCGGGCTTCTCCCCGCGCTTCTTATCGCGGAAGATGCCCTGCTGCAGGCTCCAGAGCTCGTAATACTTGCCCTGCTTTTCCAGCAGCTCTTCGTGGGTGCCGCGCTCTACGATTTCGCCGTGGTCCATGACCAGAATGAGGTCACAATCACGGATGGTGGAGAGGCGGTGGGCGACGATCAGCATCGAGCGGTCTGCCAGCTGGTTGTAGATCATATCAAAGATGGTATTCTCTGTGCCAAAGTCCAGACTGCTGGTGGATTCGTCCAGGATATAGAGGTTCGCATCCTTCAGGAAGGCCCGGGCCAGTGCAAGGCGCTGCTTCTCACCGCCCGAGAGGCCGTTGCCGGCTTCCTCCAGATAGGTGTTGTACTGCAGCGGCAGCTTGCGGATGAACTCGTGGGCATCTGCCTTCTTGGCAGCGGCCTTGACCTCATCGAGGCTGGCTTCCGGTCGGGAAATGCGGATGTTGTCGTAGATGGTCTTGCTGAATAGCTCGACGTTCTGGGGGACATAGGCGATGGCACGGCGGACGGAGGCATTGCTGTACTCGTCCAAATCGACGCCGCCTACGCTGATGGTACCGCTTTCCGGCTCATAATACTTGAGCAGGAGCTTGGTGATGGTGGATTTGCCGCTGCCGCTGCTGCCCACGAGGGCCACCTTCTTGCCGTAGGGGATGGTGAAGGAGACGTGGCTCAGGGCCGGGGAACGGCTGCCGTAGCGGAAGGAGACATCCTTGAACTCAATATCACCGTCGATTTTTTCCATCTCGGTGTATTCGCGGGTCTCGTCCTGCTCGGACTCGTAATCCATGATCTCGGTCAGACGCTTGATGGAGATCTGGGCCTGCTGGATGGACATCTGCAGGCCGACCAGCTCGCTGACCGGGTTCGTAAAGTAAGAGGAAAGGGTGCTGAAGGCCATATAGCCGCCCAGCGTCATCTCACCGTTCAGCACCTGCATGATGCCCACATAAGAGGTGACCATGCCGAGGATGGTGGTGATGAGGGTGGAGATCAGGGACTGCACCGTGCTGATCTTGCTGGAGCGCAGGCTGATCTTCAGGCTCTTGATGTATTCCCGCTCCAGAGCCTCCAGCTCACGGTCCTCTTCGGCGTTGCACTTGACGGTCTCGATGCCCCGGAGGCTCTCGATCATCTGGCTGTTGAGGATAGCAGACTGCTGCATGGTCTCTTCGTTGATCCGCTTGAAGGGCTGCTTGAAGATGAACACCAGCAGGATGCTCAGCAGGGTGGTGAAAATCGAAATAGAGAAGAGGGTGGCATTCATCCGGAAGAGGATGACGCCGGTGGCGCAGGCCATCACAATATCCATCACGACGCTCAGCGCGATGCTGGTGAACACCGATTTGATGGTGCTGGCGTCGGAGTAGCGGGTGGTGATCTCGCCGGTCTTGCGGGTGGCGAAGAACTTCATGGGCAGTTTGAAGACATGCCCGAAGTAGCCCAGCATCAGGGGGATATCGACCTTGATGGACAGATAGATGAGCACCCACTGCCGCACCATGCTGATGAGTGCGCTGGTGACATTGACGATGCTGAACACCAGAATGACGGCCACCAGCAGGCTCTTCAGCCCGTAGGGGAGGATCTCATCCATCAGGATCTTGTTGTACATCGAGGACGCGATCCCGATGATGGTCAGGATGACCGAGCTGAGGATGGCGTAGAAGAAGAGCTTCTTCTGGGGCCACAGCAGGTCGAGGAAACGCTTGACCATGCTGCCCTGCTTCTGCTTGCCTGTCTTGAACTCCGAGGTGGGGGTCATCAGGAGCAGAACGCCGGTAAAGTTCTTGTAGAACTCGTCGAGGGAGATCTTTTTCAGCTCTTTTGCCGGGTCGCCGATGATGACGTAGTCGCGGCATTTGAACTTCTTGCCTTCGTCAGCGCACTTCTTCCGCTCCTCTTCCTGCCGGACCATGTGCCGACGCCGCTCGCCGTCGTCCTTGATGGTGGTCTTCTTGAAGACCGTCACAAAGTGGGCCAGACCCTCGTCGGTGATGACCTGTGCAATACAGGGAGTGGTGAATTCGCTGAGGAAGTTTTCCCGGTCTACCCGGACGGCGGCGGTGCTGAAGCCCAGCTCCTGCGCCGCCTTTTCCATACCGGTCAGGTTTGTGCCTTTTAGGTCGGTACCCATCATGTCCCGCAGGCGGGTGATGGTGATCTCCTTTTTGTAATGGAGGCACACCATTGCGAGACAGGCGGCAGCGCAGTCTGTGGTGTCGTGCTGCCGGACGTAGGTATAACGCATAGATGCTTCCTTTGTGGTTTCTATTTCAAAACGCCCGCCTTGCGGCTGAGGACGATTTGGCGAAGAAGAAAGGGCTTCCATTTCGGACGCTTCATCCGCTTCTTCAATAAAGCAGCATACAGCTCTCTGCCTCGCCCCGCCCTGCGGCCAGACGGAGCAGAGAGCAGCTGCTATCAAAAGAAGGGAGCGCCTACCCTTTGATCATTTTGACCGGCCCGGAGAGGGGATTTTGACGTACCGTCTCCTAAACCTTGGGCATAGTATAACACATTCTGTCGGCTTGTTCAAGAGGACAATTTTTAATAAACCCTTAAATTTTGAAAAAAATGTGAAAAAAGTCTCAGTTTGGTAACAGAAAGGCAGCAAAAAAGGGCGGCGAATCTTTCGATTCGCCGCCCCTTTAATAGCCCTTTGGGGAAATCTCAGATGAGATTAGAGATTGACCCAGCCCTTATCCCAGACCTTGCCATCGCTGTTGGCGACCTTCTTGACAGTCAGGACAGCAGCGCTGCTGGTGCCCAGAGTGTAGACAACAGAAGCCAGACCCAGAGTGGTCATGATCTTGTTGCCGAAGTTCTGAGCCTCACCGCCGACCTCACGGCCAACATTGTACAGAGCGGAGAGGGTGCCGTTGTCGCCGAACAGCTTCACGCCGTCGTCGCCCCAGTTGCCGCTGAACATGGTGCCCAGAGTAGCATTGATCAGGCGCTGAGTGAAGCTGTTGCTGACCAGAGTGATAATGTTGGTGCTGAACTGCTTGACGTTCTTAGCAGTCCAAGCGTCGGGCAGGTAATCTGCCACAGCGCCGCCGTAGACGACCTCTGCGTTCACAGCAGAGAAGTTTGCAGGCATCATCATAATGAATTACTCCCTTCAAATGAATAAAACGAATATAATCGGTCCCCTCCCGGTTGCGCAACCGGGAAAACCTATGCAACCGAGTGCGCACTCGGCAACATCACGAATTAAGTGGGCTGTAGCCTTTGAGGCTGAACCTCTCCGTCAATGCTTCGCATTGCCACCTCCCCTAACGAGGGGAGGCCTTGGCAGCCGGGTGAAGCTTGCTGGATACGCCAGAGGCTCCCCTACTAGGGGAGCTGGCGGGCGCAAGCCCGACTGAGAGGTTGGATGGAAGGAGAACTGCCCGGCGAAGCATAAGCCTGCCGGTCATAGAAGTCATCAACTTCCACTCTACTACATTTTACCATACTTTCCCCCTTGCCACAAGGCTAAATGGCCAGAAAACAGCCAAAATGGGCAAAAAAGTAGAAAAAATGCGTAGGAATCACTCTGCCGCCGCCCCCCAGAGCCATAAAACACTGGGGAAAAAACGCCAGAATCTCCAAAAATACCATTACAGCTTGGATGTAGTGTAACACAAATACGCCATTTCTTCAAGAGGACATTTTTTAATTTGCCTTTGATTTTTGAAAATAATGTGAAAAAGGCTACAGTTTGGTTACACGAGAGGCTTGCCGAGGCAGAAAAGCCTCTCCCCTTGGGAGAGGTGTCACCGAAGGTGACGGAGAGGGCAAGGATGCTGACGGTGATTCGAGGGCGCAGCGATAGTATCGCGCTGACAAAGAGTCTGCTTATCGCTGCATGGGTGGTCCTTTCGTGCCGGGCTTGCCCTCTCAGGCGCTTCGCGCCAGCTCCCCCAAGGGGGGAGCCATTGGCAGGCCGGGCCACTTTCGACTGGACGCCTAAGGCCCGATAAGGCGTAAAAGGGCGGGCCTTGCTTACGGGGACAGCGGCTTCTGGACAAGCGCACCTTGTCAAGCTGTTGCTGGCCTAGACAGCGGAGCACTACCGTTCCCGAAAAAATCAGACTTTGCTCGTCCCGCGTGGGCCTGACCGGCACGCCAGAGGCTCCCCCTTTGGGGGAGCTGTCACCGAAGGTGACTGAGAGGGCAAGGATGCTGACAATGATTTGAGGGCGCAGCGATAGCATCGCGCTGACAAAGAGTCTGCTTATCGTTGCATGGGCGGTCCTTTCGCGCCGGGCTTGCCCTCTCAGGCGCTTCGCGCCAGCTCTCCCAAAGGGAGAGCCTTACGCCCCACACCGACCCTTTTCCTCCCGCCCCTCTGCTACCCTAGAAAGAGGGGGTGGGGCTTGTGCGGACGGTCATTTATCTCGATGTGCTGCTTCTGGTGAATTTCGTGGTGGGGGCGGCGTTCCTGCTGGCGGCGGGGCTGCTGTGCGGGGCGTGCTGTTCGCCGCTGCGGCTGGTGGGCGGTGCGGGGGCGGCGGCAGTGTCGTCGCTGGCCCTGCTGGCCCCCACCGCCCCCTGGCCGCTGGCCCTTACTTATAAAGGTACGTCCGCCGCCCTCTGCGTAGCCGCTGCCTACGGCTGGCAGGGGGCGCGGAACACCGCCCGGCTCACGGCGTGGTTCGTCCTGCTCAATCTGACCCTCACGGGGGCGCTTTTCCTGCCCGGCGCGGCCTGCAACAACCTCAGCTTCTATCTGCCGGTGTCGCCGGGGCTGCTGCTGGCGTCCACGGCGGGGGTCTGCGGCGTGGTGGAGGGGGTGCTGCACGTTCTGGGCCGCAGCGGCCCGGCCTGCTTTGGGGCGGAGCTGTCGGTGGCCGGGCGGGTCGTCCCGCTGAGCGTCTTCTGCGACACCGGCTTCCATCTGCAGGAGCCGCTTTCGGGCCGGGCGGTGGTGCTGGTGCGGCTGGATGCCGTGTCTCTGCCCGCCGGGGTGAGGGCGTATCTGGACGCCTGCCTCGCGGGCGTCGGCGCAGAGCCCCGCCCGGAGTGGGGCGTGCGGTTCGTACCCTGTCAGACCGTCGCTGGACACTGTCTGCTGCCCGCCCTGCCTGCCGCGCTTGGGTCAAACGGTAGAAAACAGGACGGAATATACGCAGCGTTTTGCGATATGCCGCCTCCGCCGGGGGGCTGGACGGCTCTCGTCAGCGCGGAAACAGCGGCGCTGCTGGGTAAATGACAATACAGTGGGAGGAATATGCCTGTGTTTCAACGATTTGTAAATCTTTTGCAGCGCCTTTGGGCCAGACTGAGCTGGACGGGCGGCGCACATTATCTGAACGGCGGGCCGGGTCTGCCGCCGCCCCTGACCCCAGAAGAGGAGAAAGCCCTTCTGGCCCGGATGGCCGACGGAGACCCCGCCGCCCGGGATGAGCTCATCACCCATAACCTGCGGCTGGTGGTGTACCTTGCGAAGAAATACGAGGGCAGCGGCGTCCCCTCGGAGGATATGGTGTCCATCGGCACCATCGGGCTCATCAAGGCCGTGAACACCTTTACGCCCGAGCGGAGCATCAAGCTGGCGACTTACGCCAGCCGCTGCATCGGCAACGAGATCCTGATGTATCTGCGCAAAAGCTCCAACCGGCGGCAGGAGGCCAGCATCGACGAGCCGCTGAACATCGACGGCGACGGCAACGAGCTGCTGCTGTCGGACGTGCTGAGCAGCGAGGCGGATCAGGTGGGACAGCGTCTCGAGCAGGACGCCGAGCGGGCCAGCCTCCGCCGGTCGGTGGAGCAGCTCTCGCCCCGGGAGCGGCAGATCATGGAGCTGCGCTTCGGCCTGCTGGACGGCGTGGAGCGGACTCAGAAGGAGGTGGCGGACGCCATCGGCATCAGCCAGAGCTATATTTCGAGGCTGGAAAAGAGGATCATACGGCAGCTGAGGGAGCAGCTGGGGGAGTAGCCCTCTCAGGCGCTTTGCGCCAGCTCCCCCAAAGGGGGAGCCATTGGCAAGCCGGGTCACTTTCTGCTGACTGCTGGAAGTGCAATTTTGCACAAAAGATCGGGCCTTGCTATAGAGGCCAACAAAATTTGGAATGAATGTTATCCTGCCCCTGCGGCCATACTTCCGGTGAAACTGAAATGAAACCGGAGGGTAGGGGATGTACAACAAGGTTGAGCTGTGCGGCGTGAACACCGCCGAACTGCCGATACTGTCCGAGCAGGAGAAGCGCGACCTGCTCACCCGGGCGCGGGCCGGGGACAAAAAGGCCCGCCAGAGCATGATAGAGGGCAATCTGCGGCTGGTGCTCAGCGTGGTGCAGCGCTTTTCGCAGCGGGGCGAGAACATGGACGACCTGTTTCAGGTGGGGTGCATCGGGCTCATCAAGGCCATCGACAACTTCGACCCGGCCCAGCAGGTGCGGTTCTCCACCTACGGCGTGCCGATGATCATCGGCGAGATACGGCGGTTCCTGCGGGACAACAACGCCCTGCGGGTGAGCCGCAGCCTCCGGGACACGGCCTATCGGGCCATGCAGTCCCGCGAGGAGCTGGAAAAGCAGCTGGGCCGTGAACCCACCGTGGACGAGATCGCCCAGAAGACCGGTCTGTCCCGCCGCGAGGTGTCGGCGGCGCTGGAATCGGTGGTGGAGCCGCTGAGCCTTGAGGAACCGGTCTACGCCGACGGCGGCGATGCGGTGTACGTCATCGACCAGGTGCGCGACCCCGACGGCGAGGACAGCTGGATCAGCGGCCTGCAGTTCCGCCAGACCGTGGCGGGCCTCACCCCGCGCGAAAAGCGGATCATGGAACTGCGCTACCTCAAAGGCAAGACCCAGATGGAGGTGGCCCGGGAGATCGGCATCAGCCAGGCACAGGTGAGCCGGCTGGAAAAGGCGGCGCTGGAGCAGTTCCACCAGATGACATGACAAAGCGGCGGTGCCTAGGCACCGCCGCTTTCCGCTAACGAGGCTTGTGGGATTTTTCCCGGGGGGCCGCGCCGCCCGCAGATGGCGCTCGGCCTTGTTCCGGGCCAGCACCATCTGCACCTGCCGGAACAGCTCCGGGCCTACCGTCCGCAGCCGCACCGACACGTCTTTGTGTACGGTGGACTTGCTGCAGCCGAAGGCCCGCGCCGCCGCCCGCACGGTGGCCCCATGCTCCACGATGTACTCTCCCAGCAGCAGCGCCCGCTGTTCCGGATCACCTTTCATGACTGCTCCCTCCCGCCAAAGTGTGCTTGTTCCAGAATATGTGACCCGGCGGGCTGATATACCGCCGGGGGCTTGACTTTTGGCGGAGAGCGGCTATACTGAAAGCGGACATGAAAACAGGGGCGCCGTGAGGCTGAGATCTGCTGGAAGCAGAGACCCTTGAACCTGATCCGGGTAATGCCGGCGTAGGTAGTTTGCGGAAAGGTCCCGATTTTCACAAACAGCCCGTGCGCCTGCCAGCAAAAGCAGGCGTATTTTTGTTTTTGTGTACTATTATTATGAGAAGAGGAATCCTCATGTCGAAATCCTACTCCAAGACCCGGGTGCTGGTGGAGTGCGCGCTGATGGTGGCGATCGGCACCGTGCTGGCCAACATCAAGATCTTCACCATGCCCAACGGCGGCAGCGTCACCCTGCTGAGTATGCTGCCCTTCGTGCTCGTCTCCTTCCGCCACGGCGTCAAGTGGGGCCTGTTCACCGGTCTGGTGAACGGCTGCCTGCAGATGCTTCTGGGCTTCTGGGCTCCCCCGACGCCCACCTTCATCTACTTCCTCGGCGAGATTCTGCTGGACTATCTGGTGGCCTTTATGGTTCTGGGTACCGCAGAGTTCTTCGCCCGCCCCTTTAAGAACCGGATGGTCGGCGTGGCAGTCGGTACCGCCATCGCAGGCTTCCTGCGCTTCATGTGCAGCTTCCTGTCCGGCGTCCTCGTCTGGGGCAACCTGAATGAGGGTCTGAGCGCCTGGACCTACAGCCTCGTGTACAACGCCAGCTACATGCTGCCGGAGACGCTCATCACTGTGGTGGGCGCTGTGCTGCTCATCAAGGCAGCACCCCAGATCTTCGACCGTCAGTACACCAAAGCCTGAGTTCTTCTGAACGCAAGTCCCGCCGGAGGCAGAAATGTCCCCGGCGGGACTTTTTTGCACGAATTTGAAAAAAGCTGTTGACAACTCTCCTTTCAGCTGGTATAATAACACACGTCGTCAGGGACGACACAGGCTATGGGGGATTAGCTCAGCTGGGAGCCCAAGCAGTGCGCTCACGCACCCCCACAACTGAATTATGTTAGACAGCTTTTATTTGAGTGTCTCTTTTTCCAGAAGTTTCTACTTCTGGAAAATTATGGGGGATTAGCTCAGCTGGGAGAGCGCTTGCATGGCATGCAAGAGGTCACCGGTTCGATCCCGGTATTCTCCACCATCGGCTCAAATGAGAGTTACAAACACCGTTGATTTCAAATCGAAGTCAGCGGTGTTTTTGCGTTTGTCAGCAAGCAAGTTCATCGCTATTCTCCAAATACTGTGCAAGATCAAAGTTGAAGTCCACATGAATTTGGTATCCGCGATAAACGTCTACCCTGCGGATAAGCTGGCTGACGATCATCTTTTTTGCTTCAAAGCTGGCACTATCGTACAGGTCTGCATAAGAAATCAATTCTTCGTACAGCTGCGATACGTTTGCCATCAATTCGGCGTTTCGATCCAGTTCTGCACTGGCTTCTTCATACAGAGCTTCCAACTCCGTGTGCTTCTTTTCCTGTGCTGCGATCATCTCGGCAAGAGTGTCTTTTGGAAAAGCACTCTCCCCTTTGATTACAGCCAGAATCTCAGTTTTTAAGGCGAGCAGGTCTTTTTCAGCCTTGTCGCGTTCTGCTTGAAGGGCTTGCAGATGGTTCTTGCGCTCCGCAGTTTCCTTCGCATAGCGGCTGGTGATAAGCTGCTCTTTTGGGATACCTCTCAAGCGGGAGAAAATCTGGCGAACCATCTTGTCGATGATCTCATCCAGAATGTGCATAGTGTAGCCGGTCTGCCCGGTGCAATCCGTCTGCTTACGGAGTTTTCCGTAGCAGGTGTAGCGGATACGGAGGGTATCGTCCAGAGTGCCATCGGGGAGCTTGCGCCACTTTCGGCTGGTCGTCAGGGCGAGCCTTGCACCACAGTGACCGCAGTAGACATTGTTGGAAAGAAGTGCCTGTCCACGGGTACGAAGAGGAACATGGTGTTCGGCTTCTTCCGCTGCGTGGGCAGAACGGTCTTCCCGGATACGCTGTGCAGCTTCAAACTCCTCCTGCGGGATGATCTGGAGTTCGGGCATCAATTCGGAGCGGGCATCTCCGCAGCGGAGAACGCCCATATAGGTCAGGTTGCCGACCATTCCTCGCAAGCTGCCCGGATGCCAGCACTTGCCAGAGCGGGCACGGTATCCAGCGTTGTTCAGATAAGTGGCGATTCGCTGTGCTCCATAACCCTCATATACATATTTATCGAAAATCAGTCGAACAACTTCGGCTTCCTGTTCGTTGATATGCAGTTCGTAGAGTTCGTGCTTGCGCTTGTTGATGCGGCCACTTTTCACAAGGTCATAACCATACGGCGCACTGCCGCCCTTGAAGTGTCCTTCTTCCACAAGCTGCCGCAGGCTGGTACGGGTACGGACAGAAGTTTTTTCGCTTTCGCCGTCTGCCTGCCAGAAGCGGATGTAGTTCAGCAATTTGTCGGTGTGGTTGTCGAATCGCTGTTCACCCTCTTGGGTACTCCATACCCGGATGCCGTTTCGTACAAACCATTCTACGACAAATGGCGTTTCATCTGCGATACGTCCGATACGGTCGAACATAAACACCAGCAGAATATCAAACTTGCCCTTTCGGGCGTATTCCTTGATGATTTGCAGCTTGTCACGGGCTTCTGCGCGGACTTTGTGGCCAGACACGCCTTCTTCTTGTTCTTCATGGACGATGACCCAGCCCTTTGCTTCGGCAAATTTGTGACACGCTTTGCGCTGCATGGGAAGGTCTGCTTCATGGTTCGAGTTGAAATCCACCTGCTTGTCGGTGGATACACGATACAGGCAGCAGACGCGGTTTTTATTTTCAGTCATAGGGGGTTCCTCACTTTCGCTATAAAAGCGAGGATGAACGATATTCGGTTATCAAAGAACGGTTGGTCGTGGTTCATGGATTGCTCCGAATACCACTGCCATCCTCAGTATAGCGCGTTCTTATGTCCTCGTCCACGATGTCAGCTGGTCTTTTTGGTATAGCTGGTGGCGAGCAGAATGTCACGGACGCGCTCAAAGACACCCGGATTGGGCTCTTTTGCAAAATTGAGGACGACAGGATAGCCGTTAATAACGGTATATCGGCGATTCGGGTCGTTATTGGTCACCGGAACGTTGCCCGCGACCTGCGAAAACTTATCGACCATTGTATCATCACTCCTATATATTGTAATTTTCAATATGTAACAAGGGACATCCGCAGCTTGCAGATGTCCCTTGGCAGAGAAAATATGTTTTAGAACTTCATCGGCAGAGCGTCCTTGCGGCCCTTGCCGTTGTAGATCATATAGATGGGGAAAACGTATTTTTTCCATCCGGGCAGCTTGGCGGGGTTATCCCTGCCGACACGATAGATCTCCATAGGATGGACACTGCCCAGCGCACGGATGAGCCGTTCTTCGCTGAACTCACCGTGATACAGTTCCACGAAGTGCATCACGCCCCGCAGGACGGAGGCACGGAACGAATCCGGTTTGCCATCCCACGAAGCCACGATCAGCCGCAGGGCTTCACAGTAGATCTTCTCGCCCATCTGGTTGTACAGCTTGAGAGCGGTGCCTACGCAGCTGATGCGATAGTCACTCAGCTGCAGGCTGTCATAGTTGAACGCCAGACCCACCCGATTGGTGGCTGCGAGAAACGCTCTGGAAGGAGCATCGCCGCCCACGACCTTGGCGCGCAGCTTGATGCCCGCTGTAAGCGGTGCGGAGTGGCCGTTCTGTTCTGCAAAGAACAGGGCTTCCTGCTCCATCGTCAAGCCGGTATAGACCTTGCAGAGAATCGGCAAATCCTTGCCGCCATTGCGGAGAATGCGCCCCTCGATGGTGTGCTGACCGTCCACCACATAATATCTGCCGTTGCGGAAGCTGACTTTCGGCTCGTTGGCGATATACTCGTTGAAGTCGGCAGCAATCAGTTCCACCTGACTGCGATGTACTCGCCGCTGATAGACCTCACGAGGATAGATCAGCTTACTACTGTGAATCACCATCATCTGGTAAGGCGGGGTGATATTGAAAGAAGCGGCAAAATTGTTCGTGTCGTTTTTCAGGCGCATCGTATTTCCTCCTTGATTCGCCAAATGTATTTTTCGGCTTCGGTCAAAATCTCAGCCACCTGCTTCTTACGCTTTGGGCTGGTGAGAAGGCTGGGATTAAAGGTGAAGCTGTATTCGAGCCGCTGGATCATGGCATGAACAGCGGATTGCAGTTCGGTGTATAACATCATTTCTTCGACCGTCCCTGCGTCCTCAAAATCGGATTTGATGGGGGTGTAGGGATAGACAGGCGGCTTTCCATCAACCGTTTCAGGCGGTGCGTAAGCCGCCGTGGAGCGGATGATCGGTTTTAGCTTCTGGATGCTCCCCATCGGATTCAGGGCAAGGCTGATCTTCACGGCGTCATCGACCCGGCTCATTTCTTCCGGGGTGAGGTGTCCGACAAAATTCTGGACACGGCTCTTGTCGATGGTGAAGATCTGTTCGGCTTGAACGATGGAAGGCTCCAATCCTTCCGGTTCCACCAGACAATGTGTCGGCTGCGTGGCTTTCTTTTCTGTCTTACTTGTCAAAGTCGCAACGATCAAAGTTGGTGAACAGGTGTTTCCCACATCGTTTTGCAGGATGACCGCAGGGCGGGTTCCGCTTTGTTCGGAACCGGTGCTGCTGTCCAGTCGAATGAAATAGATGTCTCCGCGTTGGAATTTCAAAGTAGATTCCAATTGCGAAACCTCCATTTGGATATGTAAGAAGCCCGCTGTACCTCCTAGGCAGCGGGCTTCTGTTAAAGTATGAAAGCGGTTTTATTTATACAGTACGCATCACCTCACAGATGGTTGGAATGAAGCACCGACATCAGCGGTGCATGACAACGTAATCGTGACCGCGCCGGGTCTGACAGACAGTGCAGGTGTCCATGCTCCTGTCTGCGCTCGGCACGAGAGCGATTTTGAAAGCCTTGGCTTCTACGAAATGCCGCAGACAGGTCGCACAGAGTGTCCGGATGGACTTGACCATTTCCGGGGTCAGTTCCATTTCCTCGTAGATCTCCTGTTCGCGCACCGTAGAATTCAACTCATCCATTTGAGCAGTCCTCCGTATCGGTAAAAAGTGAATGGCGGATAAATATGTAAAAGAACAGGAGTGACCGGAGACCGAAAACGGCATCCGGCCGCTCCTGATAAAATATGTTAAGGTCTCGCATATTCGCCCTCGGCTCCCTGCGAGTGGGGAATCATCCGGCAGCGGACTTGTACCGCTTCATTGGCATCTCAGCCACCCCGCCTACATTCTGACCGGGCCGCGAATTACGGAAGTATCATTATCTGAGTACCGAACAACTGAACTATTCAACTTTCAAGGTTCGCGAGTGCGGACGTTTCGCCAGCGGCAGGAGCCGCTTTGGTGAATTGTCCTCTCACTTGGTAGCCGACGAAAACGGTCAAATTGTTACCCGGAAAAGAAAAAAGTTCAAAACTTCTTCAAAAACATAGTGATTCGTTCGATTCTCTTATGAATCGTAATTCTTTTTGATTCTAAAGCTCTTGCAATCTCGGATTCGGTGTATCCATCATAAGCATAGAGTGTGAGAATCTTCAGATCGAGGTCGGATAAGGTTTCAAGTGCGGAAAGCAACCGTTCATTCTCGATTTCTCCGATCCATGCAAAGCTGCGCTTGGTTTCGTGGTATGTATCTGTTGTGGTAATGGCTTCCTGATAGCGCAGCATCAAAGGCGATGCTTCTTCCTCGGAGCTTTCATACGCAGGTGCCGTGAATTCCTGTGTCCGCTCAATGCAGGTACGTTCCGAATTGAACTGCTGGCGGTCATAGTCGTACATCTTCTGAATAGCATCACCGGCCATTCCTGCCGCCGCGTATTCGATGCGCAGCTTTTCCCAGTGTGCTTCAAACTTTTTCAACTCATAGCCCTTATTAAAAGCCATCGTAAACCTCCAAATTTTCGATAAAGCGTAAAAAGTCGAAAATTTGGAGTTGCTAAGGATACCGTGCGGCCAGTTCCAGCCACGAAAAATGGGCAAAAAGAAACATGAAGTGTCCTTTCCGCCGGATGCGGAGGTTGAGGACACTTCACTGCGGGACAGCTTGCGGGCTTTTCTTGGCAACAAAAAAAGAGATGCACTAAAGAAAAGGGTACCGACACTGTTTTCCATCCGAGAATGGAAAGCGGTATAAGTATCCTCGGCCTTTAATGCATCTCAGGCTTCGATATGTTTTTGTTCTGACGCATCGAAGCCCACAAAAAAACCGCCGTGCGATCAGCTTTTGCAAGGCATCGATTCGTGCCCTGTAAGCATATCACACGACGGTGTTATGAAAGTCATCTGGCGGTGTTATGAAAGTGTTATGGAGCCATTTTTGCCCCTTTCTGAAAAATTTTAGGTGTTATGAAAGTCACATGAAGGTGTTACGAAAGTGTTATAGGAATGATTCTCACCAATTGGCTCCAAATGCAAGGATTTCCTCGTATTCTTCTGTGGTCAGATGTTCCTTTGCTGCGGCCAGCTCGTTGGTTGCAAGTTCATTCATTCCCTGCGCCTTCAGAGAGCGAATCAGCCAGCAGTATGCCTTGGGATTATCTGGTGCGATGGTCAGCGACTTCATGGCATACTGATTGAGCAGGTCATAAGAATGCAGCGAATCCAGCTGCTTCAGCAGTTCACTGACAGCACCCATATAGGAAAGATGGTATTTTGTGGAAAACTGGATAAGCCAATGCTCGCCATCTGCAGAGGACAAGACCTTTCCATGATAGAGGTCAAGAGCATTTTTGAGGATGTCCACTTTGTTGATTACGGAGGACGCTCTGACAGCGGAAGATACAAGCTCATCAAAACGCTGATAATCCGTCATAATGTGAAGCTTCGGGTTGAGCTGATATCCGGATGCAGAGGATAAAATCAATGGCTCATCTGAAATAAGGCTGAACTTCTGGCGCAAACGGTAAACCAGCCCTTTGACATTCTTGGCTGGGTTGTCTGAATCATCCGGCCAGAGTGTTTGAGTGATCTCCTGCGGAGAAATGGCATTTTTACGGGAGATCAGCAGGTAAGAAATCAGTCGGCTGATTCTCGGAGAACTAAAGTCAGCTTCTTTCAGAACACCTTTGGACGTACTGATGCTCAGTTCGCCAAACAGACTGACATAGATGTCCTTGCTGCTTTGGATAGAAGTAGGGATATACGCCATTTGAAGCCGGTTCAGCATTTTCTGCTCGTTGTACGATGCAAGCAGCACATAGGCAAGAATCCGCAGCATACTGGTCTGCTGGATATACCGCTTCGGATTGCGGACGGCAAGCAGAGCGACCGGGCGCGGCTCCAAAGAAACGGCAATAACAGACCGGATGCCAAGCCGCTGGTACAGGTCATACTCCGCAGGATAGGCTTCTTTTGTCGCCTCGGCGTCCGGGACGACCATGGGAATCCCCTTGCGGACAGCCTGTACCCACCGATCCAGAAATTCAGCAGATTCATATTCTTCGGTCAAAAGCATCGTTTTGTCCGTTGCACCCGTGTTGAACCACCAGAAAGGTGTCCACAGGCTCAAATCCAGATCGACCTGAATTAGACCGCACCAGTCCGCATCGTAGAATTGACAGGTGGCTTTCAGCACCTGCTGGGCAACTTCCTTTGGGGAAAGACGCCGGTAATACAATTGCGATTCAAGGTCATTCATACTATTCTCAAAATCAATTGCACGTTGAATATCTCCAAAACTCCGTTCTTCGTACTCATGATCAGACTGCCGCATAAAATTTCACCTCGTGTCAAATAAAAAAGCACAGCATCAGGGCTTCACTCGCTCTGTACGGTGAATCCCGATGCTGTGCTGGTATCAATCATGCAACCGCAAGAGCTGAACAAAGCTACATCATACGATTGTTTTATGAAGTACACACTTACTTCGATTCATACTATATCACAAAAATTTTACAACTGCCCAAAATGCAGTGAATGCCATATTTTTTGCAGTGAGATGGGTATTTACAAATTATCTGCTTGTAGAGTATGTAGCTGATATCTGTTGCAGTGCGATTGTGTGAATAATCAAAAAGGTACAGCGACTCAGTGATCACTGCACCTTTTATAATTGAAAGCTTATTCCATTCCCAGCAACCATGCAGGAGTAACTTTCAAAATTTTTGATAACTCACGAATTTCGTAATCAGTAACAAAACGCGTTCCGATTTCAATACGGCTGATAGAGTCACGTTCTACGTCAACCCCTGATAGTTTAAGCTGAACAGCAAGATTTGTTTGCGTCAAATGGAGCCGGGTTCGTGCCTCTCGTATCCGTTCTCCGCTGATGTTTTTCTTGCCGGCGTAGTCATATATCTTCATGCATCAATCTCGCTTTGTGCTAATAATCAGTATTTTTCTTGACTTTAACACACGAATGCTTGATAATTGTGCTAAAGATGCGACTTGCAAAAATAATGTTGACAACGTGGAGGTTTTCGCAGTATGGTTAATCAATACGAGGAAAAGATACGGAGGTTCGATTTTACCGTGAAGATTGTAATTCTTGACGATGAGCCAGAATTTTCTAAAATACTAGACAAAAAAATAAAGGCATATTGTGCTAGAAAAGATCTGTTGTATGACTGTCAAATTTTTTCCTCTAGCAAGACGCTACTTGAAGATGACTTATCATCCATACAAGTAGCCTTTCTTGACATTGATATGCCGGAATTCAACGGACTAGATGTTGCAAAAGTACTGCATCAACGGTATCCAGAGATGATATTGGTATTTGTGACATCCTTTATTAAGTATGCCCCCTCAGGATATAAGGTGAACGCTTTTCGCTATCTTCTCAAAGCACAATTAGATGAAGAACTTTCTGATTGTATGGATGATTTGCAAGAAAAACTATATGATAATAACCTCACTATTCAAATTCGACAAAGGGACAGAATCTTGCCTTTGTCTATTAAAAATATTCTCTATTTTGAGGGAACTTCTCAGCGAAGAGTACAGATCTTTCTACTGAGCGGTGAAACCATAGAAGGCCTTGGTAAGTTAGAAGACTACGATAATTTCCTTTCGGATCAAGGTTTTATTCGGTTACAAAAAAGTTTTTTGGTGAATATGCATTATATTGATAAGATAGCTAGCTACAATGCGCAACTTCGAAATAACACAACGATTAGAGTTTCCGAAAAAAATTATAAAGAAATCTGTAGAAAATTTTTGCTTTGGAAAGGAACGAATCTATGAACAGACTGCTTCTGCTTTGGAGTAACACCTTATTGGTACTACTTGAGGCGATTGTACTAGCTTTTTTCGCCTCGGTTTTTTTCAAGAAAAATCTGTCAACAGTAAAGTTCTTGATTTCAATTATTTTGTTAGTCATTTTCAACATTGCCGCACTTGCGCTGCTTGATAAGTATTTTTGGGTCAAGGCACTTGTATTGATTATAGTAGATGCTATATGGTTGAAAATTTCTTATATAGATACCATCATACAAAGTATCGGAATTGCCGTTGGATTTTATTCATTTGTAAGCGTGTGGGATGTTCTAGTTCTTTTAACAATTTCATTCCTTTCCAAGAGAGAATTTTCTACATATATGGAGAATCCAGTAGAGTATTATTTAATATGTTATGGAGTGAAATGCTTGGAACTTTTGATTGTTGTTATAATCGGGTTATTCGCAAAAAAGCGATTTCAATTCAAAAATACCATTTGGCAAGATTGGCTTCGTGCAATGCTGTTTCCACTGACTACAACCTTTTGTTCTGTAATATTTTTTCAAATTTATGAAATTGAATCCAATGTAGGAACAGAATTGCTTCTTTGCGAAATCATTCTTTTATTCTTTGATGTGATGGCAATATGGGTACTTGATTACATGGATCAACAACAAGCTGCGTTGCAGGATAATATCATCTTAAAGCGTAGTATCAAGCAAGAAAAAGAGAGCATGGAGGCATTAGTGGAGGCCTATTCTGATCAGCGAAAAAAGACTCATGATTTTCAAAATCAATTAGCTATAATTTATGGATTAGCACAACAAGAATCACCAGATGGTGAGGTCCTAAAATATGTAAGACCGTTACTAAAAAAGGAAATACTTCCAACGTTGATTACTAAGACAGGACGCAACGTGGTAGATATTTTGTTGACGCAAAAATATTCTATTGCTGTCAAAAATCAAATTTCATTTCAATTACAGCTTGGTGATCTCACTACTTTTCCATTATCAGATGAAGAATTAATAGTTGTCCTTTCTAATCTTTTAGACAATGCTTTAAATGCCTGTATGGATATTTCAAATTTTGAAGAAAGAAGAATACTGTTGAAGATGAGAACGAAAGAAGCCGCCGGATTCTTATATCTTGAAAATCGTACAGCGCATAATGTTGAAATTCTTGATAACAAAATAGTGCTTTCTAAAACCACATCAATTGAACATGGTTACGGTTTGAAAAATGTCACAGCCATTTTAGATAATATAGGTGCTCTCTATGTTTTTGATTATAATTCACAGAAACAGCTTTTCTCCTTTTCTGCACAACTCCCAATTAGTCGTTAGTTAAAGTGTCAACTCCCACCTGTTATTTGATTAAAACATCGGACAGGTGGGAGCTTTGTTAGTTTGCAGGTAGCGGTTTTACTAATAAGATACCTTTCTAAGGCTCACTCAAACCATTGATTTTAACATCCGACAATTGATAATGCCTACGTGATTCCCACCAGCCACTATTTAAATTGGTTGGTGGGAATTTTGTATGTATCAAACTCGTAATGCCAATTTCACTGCAAAAAATATGGCATTCACCGCAAAAGCGACAATCAGTCAAAGATTTGTAGTATAGTACCAACAGGTGAAAAGGAAATGATAAAGAAATTTTCAAAGTATCTATCTGACTATTTCATTAAAATCGGAATTGTAGAAAGAAAAAACAAGAGTTGGTGCCAATATGTTATAGAGAAGAAAACCATTCGACTTATCTTTGGAATGGCTACATTGATTTTTTCGCTCTACATTAAAAAAACGTTAGAGATTGCTTTGTTTTTAATTATCTTCTGCTCCATTCGGAGACACATTGGGGGATGGCATGCATCTTCACCTTGGAAATGCCTTACTTTAAGCAGTGTAATGCTTTTACTAATAACAGTGTTCTTGGAGCCATCTGTTGAACGGTTACCGCCAATTGTCACATTGATTTTGAATGCAGTATTATTCGCAGATATTCTTCGATGTTCACCATTATATCCTCAGTGTGTACATTTTGGAGAAAATGAAAAAAACGCAAATAATCAAAAGAAAAAGGTTATCATCTATATAATTTGTTTTTTTAATATAATTTTTTGCGAATGCCCAATTGTGTTAAGTTGTACATTTTGGAGTGTGCTTTCAACCGTCGTATTGCTCCAAATTGAAAATATAAAAAGAAAGGAATTTTATGATGAGCATTGATTTGATTGCAAAGAATATTCTGGAATATATGATTGATCTGGAGCGATTTGGCTGGCCTCCGACATGTACAAGTATTCTCTACCAGCCAGAAAGACCTCTTAAGTTGTATGATATGCAAGAATCTGAGAAGACTGAACAAAGTATGAGGATGAACGATGAATAACGATTGCCCCAATATACTCCCAATAAAAACACCTCTCCAAGATTATATTTATGACGTTAACCTAAATACATTTGTTCCGGTTCCTCAGGACGTTTTTCAATATGCAGAGAAAAGATTAAAAAATAAAAATGGCACTATAGAGGAAAAAAGAAAATTTGACGCCATGATGGAGAAGGGGTACTTTTCTTCGGAACATATTAAAAGGATAAATAATCCTTATAGCAATTATTTGCCGTTGCTTCTTTCAAGAAATATGTCGCAGATTCTTTTACAAGTGACACAGGGATGTAATTTTCGTTGTGAGTATTGTATTTATACGGCATCTATCGACGGAATTCAGCGAAAACATACAAATAAAAGAATGGATTTTCAGACAGCCAAACATGCTGTTGATTATCTATGGAATCATTCAATTGATTCAGATGTGGTAACAATCGGTTTTTATGGTGGAGAACCTCTGTTAGAATTTGAGTTGATCAAACAAGTTATTCTCTATACAGAGAAGAAATTCCAAGGGAAGATTGTTCACTACGCAATGACGACAAATGTATCTTTGTTATCAATCGATAAGGTGGAGTTTCTTTGGAAACATGACGTTCATTTGGTTTTAAGCTTGGATGGACCAAAAGAAATACAAGAAAAAAATAGAATATATGTAGGAGGCAAAAAAAGTTCATACGATGTTGCTGTAGAAAATCTCAATCATATAAGGGAAAAATTTCCAGAATACATCAAGAGGATGAATATTAACATTGTTATTAATCCAATGGATGATCTGGATGTAGTTTATTCAGTATTTCAAGATGGACAAGTATTTTCTGGAATTCATGCACTTGCAACGACAATTAACGATTCAACATTAAAGGTCAAAAATTGTGAATCAGAACGTTTTGCCGAGCAACTTGAATACCACAATTTTTTGCTACTCCTTAATGAATTGGGCGTAAAAAGCAGCAGACAAGTTTATCCCCTTTCAGAAGTTATTATTGAGTCCGCAAAGAAAAAGCTAAAAAATCGTTATTCAGCAACACAGTCCGTGCCTTATGAAACAGCACCTGGAGGTATGTGTGTCCCTGGTGTCTATAAACTTTTTGTTACGGTTGACGGAAAATTATTGACTTGTGAACGTACGAACGAACCTTCAAATGCTGGATATCTTGGTGATTTATCAGGTGGTATTGAGTTGGATCGGGCGTTAAAAATGCTGAATGTTGCAAAACTTACAGAAAGGCAATGTCAAAATTGCTGGGCATTTCGTTATTGTACGAATTGTATTTCACATTGTGACGATGGAAAAGATGTTAATGCAAAACTCCGTACAATGCAGTGTCAAAAGGCACGTGGAAACGTGTACTACACTTTTCGGATTATGATTTTGCTACTGAACAAGAACTTGCTGACACTATATCGAAAGGAAAATCAATGAATAAATTTTTGCTTTATCCTGTAACGGCTCGTTGCTTGCCAATGATCCGCTTTGTGCCTTGGAAATCAGATGATTTTATACTTTGTTCTTTCGAAGGAAGCAGTCTAACAGGTTCGACTATTGGCAAAGCTTATGAATATGATTTTCTTGACAATATTGTCTATTCAGATGAAAAGATAGAAGCACTCATCCAGAAAATTTCTACAGTTGTGTTACTTCCGCTTGAATCTAACTACAATTCAACTGTTCTGCGCCAAAAATTAAAGCGTACCAAAGAACTTGCTGTAGAATATGGAAAAGAAATTCTTGATTTCACCGAAGAAAATCCTAAATTATTTCCACTTTGCCCAAATCCGGAGGGAACTTCTATAAAAGATATTAAGCAAGCAGTGGTTTCCATTGGTGGAATGCTTGATGCGTCTCGAACATTTGAATTATTTATGGCTGCTTTTTCTGCTCTAAAGAAGAAAAAAGTAAAAGTTAGCGCATTTTCTTCATATTTTCCATCGGAGATAATAGGAGTACATTATATCGGAACAAAAAAGCAGATAGAATCTATTCCATCAGAGCAATATATAAAATCTCTCAATTCATATATCTTTACTACAGCTATTCAGGAAATGGCAGATGTTGTACTTATTGATCTTCCAGATGGATTCATTCCGTATAATCATTTGTCTACTGCTGATTTTGGAGTATGTGCATATAAAATCATGCAAGCTATTCCATCGGATTGTTTAATATTGTCCACGAGTATTGATTGTATGGATATCGACTTCACAAAAAGAATGAATTCTCTCTTTGAATATAGATTTGGAAAGCGTCCTTCAAAAATTGTGTTTGAAAATTCCATTGTGAACTATCTTGATGTTGGGCGTGGCGGCGGTATGAAAAAACTAATTATCCCACCTAAAGACATACAAAAATATGCCTCCAAATGCGTAGACAATTCATTGTTCATTTCGGACACGGATATTGAAACTCAAATCTATAGTGTGATTATGGATGAGTTAGGAGCATGAAATGTGCAAATCGAAACATTCAATAGAAACAATGTTCTGCGAAATTCTTGAAGAAAAATTTGGCATTGAACGAAGTGTCGCTAAAGACAATTTGACACATTCGTTGCTTAGATTTCCTTTTAGTCTAGATGGAATAGACTTGACTTATCTATTTATGATTTGCGAACAAACTTTTAATATAAGATTTACTGAACAAGATAGTAACAATTACGGTCTTCTCACGCCCAAAAATTGGATTGATGTAATTGAAAGCCATCTTTGAATAGATTCTCCTTTAGATAATAAAGGGCCGGATTCTGTTTCGCGGAGGATAGAATATGAAAAAGAACGTTCTCGAAACCTTGTCCGATTATTCCTTCCTTATTCGTAGCATGTCGGTTAATCCCGAATGCATTACCGACTGCATCGGAAATGTTAGTCTTCGAACCGAGTACAACAATTTCAAGCAGGCATGTGCTGACATTGGCTGGTACTCTGATCCTAATTACTAAGCGAAATCTGCAAGCTGAATACATTTTATAGGTAAAAATGGAATCCGGCCCCTTATTATCTAAAGAATATAGGATATATAAAAATGAAAAACAACAAATGGGTGTATGTGCTCTTTATATTGCCAGTTGTATTATTGCTCACAAGTTGCTTGCACCAAAAAATCGAAACCTCTCCCATAGTAAGTGAAGCTTCATCAAAAAATGACCTAAATCCAGTCACTTTAACAGTCTACCTTACCGCTCACTATGCAAATCCTGATACACATTGTCCTATCTATGAAAAACTGCTAGATTATCAAAAAGAGAACCCTAATATCACAATACAGTTCGTATCGCCCAAAGAGGGCGATACCGCAGAGCGTGAGGCTGAGATTCATCGGCTAAATACGGAGATCCTTTCAGGCAAAGGACCCGACCTCTTTATTATGGAAGGAAACCGATTGACGAATGTTAATCTATTTCCAGATATTGAAAAGAGTATGATGAATGGAGCTTTTCTCAATCTTACCGATGTAATGGATTCAAACGAATTTACAGCAGAGAATTTTTATATGCCTCTTTTAGATGCCGGAAAACTAAAAGGGAAACAGTATATTTTACCTTTGTGCTTTTCCGTTCCAACTCTGACAAGTGCAGAAAGCGTTTTGAAAGACAGCGGATTTGATATGCAAGCCGCATCAAAAAGCCTTGCTGCCACGATGGATGAACTACTGCGCATCTACAAGGAAAAACCAATGCTGGTTGTAACGGACTTTAGCATGACAAGCGCGTTATCGCAGCCGATCATCGATTACAAGAATCACACTATTAACTTGGACACAGTTAGTTGTCGGCAAACATTAGCATACGAGAAAGAATTCCGTACGGGTGAAATTTCTTATGAGATGCAAAATGGTTTGTTTGACAGTTTCAATCCGGAAGTAGTCCAAGATTATTTTGCAAACGGTGAACCTTTTGCTAGTCTTGACCCAAGCTATATGACGGTGGGACTTCTTCGGCAGTGTGCGGCTCTTGGAATCAAAACCGTAACACTTCCCATTCCCAATGAGCTAGGCGGTGTTACTGCTGAAATCGGTTCTTACGCAATGGGAAATCGAAACACAAAGCATCCAGCAGAGGTAAAAGCACTTTTAGCTTATCTTCTTAGTGAAGAATGCCAGTCGAGTTCGGCGTTTGCAGATAAAGATATGTTTCCTGTCCGACGTGGATGTCTTAAAAAATGTATGGAAGCACAATATCAATTCAGTGTCTATGATGCATCCCATGAAAAAATAGGGCAAGAAGATATTAAAAACCGAAAAGAGATGTATGGTGACAATTTGACTGATGCACAGCTAGATCAACTTGAAACAATATGTGACAAGATAAATGCAGCGCAATATCACACAATTTGGTACCGTGCCTTGCAGCTTGATCAAAGTGAGGATGGAGGAAATCTTCTAAGCGAAACGATGGTTCAGTATTGGAATGATGAAATCACCCTTGATGAGCTTGTTGATCGACTTACTCCGCGGCTCAAATTGTACCTTGATGAATAAAATGAAAAAGAATCTTCAGAGCAATATACTTCTTCTGCCGGCACTTATTGCCGGATTTTTTTGCTATCTGTTTCCAATCCTGATTGCTTTTTGGAAAAGCCTCTTTCTTGGAACAGGAACTGATTTTGTTGGCATACAAAATTATGTGGATCTTTTTGAAAATGAGGCATTTTCACTCGCTGTTAGAAATCTGTTTCATTTGTGGGTCATCATTGTACCCGTCAATTTGGTTATTGGCATTTTCATTGCGGAAGTTTATATAAAGTTCCGACAAGAAAAACTTTGTCTGTTCTTCCTTGTTCCTTCAATACTTCCTGCAGCTTGTGTTGTGACAATTGCATCAAGCATCTTACAAGAATCTCCTGACCAGTGGGGTGAAACACCAGTTGCATTTTATGTGTTCCTTGTAATTGTGTTATGGAAAACACTGGGATTCTCGATTTTGATTTTTATAGTTGCTATAAAATCTATAGAATCCGAGATCATAGATGCCGCCATGCTGGATGGAGTCAACCCTCTACAATGTTTTTGGTACATAAAGCTTCCAATCATAAAGAGTTCTTTATTGATTTGTGGAATCTTGACGATTTACAATAGCTTTCGATGTTTCCGTGAAGCCTATTTGATTGGTGGTAGTCATCCGAATGAGCAACTATATAGTATTCAACACTTTTTGCAAAACAATTTTTTGAATATGAATTATGCACGGTTGGAAGCAGCATCTATCTTGGTTGTGATTTTTGTTGGAGCCTTTGTACTGAGTGGAATGTGTTTGGCGAGAAAAAAGAGGAACGAGCGATGAAATCACGAAAAGAAACCACATACGGCATCCTGCTCCTGATAGCTACGGTGCTTTTTGTGTTGCCATGCATATTTCTTGTTTTCCCGACATTTGATATACACCGAGATGACTTGTGGCAGATGGATTCTCTGATGGAATTCATTTGCGCCTATAAAAATACCGCAATTCTTGCAATTGCTGGAGTGCTTATTCAAATTGTGATTGCACTGTCTGCAGGTTATGCGATTGCTAGGGTTTCATCATTCAAAGCACAAATGTTCTTTATCGTGACTTGTGTTTTCTTTTTACTACTGCCGCAGCAAGCACTCATGCTTCCCCAATATCTGGTTCTGATGAATATCGGGTGGTTGGATTCTCTGAAGGGGTTATTGATGATGACGGCTTTCCAGCCTTGGATGATTTTACTCTTTTGGTTCGCAGCAAAAAGAATTGATAGCAGCTTGTTCGATGCAGCAATTTGTGATGGCGCAAGCAACTGGGTACTTTTTAGAAAAATTTATGTTCCAATTGTACGACCGTATGTTACGGTTGCAGCATTTCTTTCAATCGCTGAAAGCTGGAATCTTTTGGAACAGCCTATGACATTTTTGCAGAACAAAGAAAAGTATCCGCTCTCTATGATTTTGATGCAGCTTTCAACGGATAATGCTGAATTAAAAAATGCCTTATGCTTGCTCTTTGTGATTCCACTACTAATTCTATTTTTTCGTGTAGTCGATAACGTAACTAACAGATTTCACCAATAATTAAAAATCGAGAGCGTAAGATTATGAACTTTAATATTATACTGCATCAGCTGAAAAAAATCCCTGTGTTAGCAATGTTCTATTTTGTGACAGCACTATTTACATGGGGAATTGGTATGATATCCCCGTATATTTCGGGCCTTTATATCAACTCACTGATTAAAGCAATAAGTTTCACTAATCTGATATTATTTATCACGTTGGTTGCCAGTTTGAACTTGCTTCAAATGCTCTTTGACTATTGGCAATCTATCCTTTCTGTAAAATTAAATCAGACATTAATCTATAATATCAGCAATGATCTGTTTCAAAAGATTTTTCACTCTCGATATGAACAATATGGAAATATCGATTGTTCTTATTATGTTGACCAAATAAACAAAGACAGTCATTTGATCGTTCAGTTTTTCCTTCAAAATGCTGCAGCCATTATTTTTCAATCTATAACAATTGTTGTGAGTGGAGTAATTATATTTAGGGTTGACAAAATATTATGTGTGATAGTTTTTTTGCTAATTCCCTTTTATATTGCTTCATTTAAGCTGAATGATAAAAAAATGTATTCGTCTCGAAAAAAGCGAAAAGAGGCAGCGAATAAATATTTTTCTTGCTATTCAGAACAAATAGGAAAACTGCGCCATATAAAACAGGCGACTTTATACAAGGAAATGGAAAATAGATTATTCCTTGCATTTGATACAATGTTGCATGCAGAACTCAATTCAACAAAAATTGATTGCTTTTTTTCAAATATCAATCAAACAATTATCATAATCGCATATGTGAGTATAATAGGAATTGGTGGATACAAAGTAAGCATTGGAAACTTAAGCGTTGGCTATTTCACGATTATAAATACATATTTTAACATGACAATTAGTGCGGTTTCGTATTTTGTTGGATTGGCCGGAAGTTATCAAGATGCTAAAATTTCTTTTCAACGTGTAGATAAAATAATGAATCAGCCCAATGAAAATATTGGCTCAAAAAGAGTTGAAAAAATCCGAGAAGTCAAAATAGAGAGCCTTTCGATTTCTTATGAGAAAAAGGAAGTGTTGAATTCATATAACTATAGTTTTCATTGCGGAAGAATATATGGGATTGTCGGAAAAAACGGTTCAGGAAAAACAACCGTCCTAAATGCAATGATAAACATTTTTTCAGGAGAGCATATGGGCGAGATCTTCTACAATGGAATTTCTTTGAATGACTTAGATATGCCGCAAATCCGTAGACAAAAAGTGTCTTACGTTGAGCAACATCCAACGATGTTCAATATAAGCGTACAAAATTATCTGCATTTTGGAGTTGACGATAGTGAACTTGTGGGTTATAATCAATCCATCTTACTAAAAATGTTTGAGTTGGAATATTTACTCGATAAAGAAATAAATGAAAACGGAAGTAACCTTTCCGGCGGTGAAAAGCAAAAATTGTCTATTGTTCGATCATTAAGTAAAGATAGTTCTTTGATTTTACTTGATGAGCCCACTTCTGCATTAGACCAAAAAAGCATCACAACATTAATAGAATATCTTGAACTACGAAAACAGCAAGCGATAATTGTTATAGTTTCACATGATTCACGGATTTTATCAAGTTGCGATGAATTAGTTGAAATGAGGTGAATTTTAGACATGGAAAATCAAAACGCCTTTAATGAAGAAGAGTATTCTGCCTTTAGAGCCGAAACCTGCACACGTATTGAAATCATGAACTCTCAAGCTACCAGCGCACTTACTACGGCTCTCGCCACATGGGTTATGGAGTTTATTATGTAGAAGACCATCCTGAAGTATTCTGGATTCATTTCACAGGCTATGATGTGAAGAACATTCTGACCTATCATGGCATCCCACTGGATCGGCACGTCTTTTACAGCGGAACACTGCCGGAGTATAAGATGCTGTTCCGAAAAATCATCCGGGAACTGCAGCAGTGCAAGTATGGCTATGAGGATTATATTGCTTCGATGTTCAACACGATCCTGCTTCTTGTCAGCCGCCAGCAGCAGGAAGGTGAAAATGTGGAAATCAACATTCCGGAAGAAATCGAAGCCGCCATTGCCTACTTTAACGAGAACTATAACATCAAAATCAGCGTGGAGGACTATGCAGAATCGCTGCACATCAGCACCCGAAACTTCAAGCGGTATATGAAAATAAGCCCTGCGCAGTACATCTTGTCGCTTCGGATGGTCAATGCGCAGAGCTTGTTGGAGAATACCGATTATAAAATCGGCGAGATTGCAGAAATCGTGGGTTACGACAACCAGCTTTACTTCAGTCGGGTGTTCCGAAAAGAATATGGGGTCAGCCCAGCACAGTATAGGAAAAAGATGGAAAAGTCATCGTTATCGAAATAAATAGGAGTATCGTATGGAAACAACCAAATTATATGTAGAGTATATTGTCGTTGGTATGGAAACACTTGCAGTTATCTTTTTGGTTATATTTATTATTATAGGAGACGCATTTTTACCAATTATTAAGTATTGCATAAAAAATATAGTTCCATCGATTATTATGCTAGGGTGGTGTTATATTTTAGGATTGATCGTTGATAGGATTGCAGATATCATATATGACAAAAGGAAGATGCATATCAAAGAAAAATATCCTATTGAAGCAGAAACTAGTATCATCGTTTGGGAACACTTCAAGCAAGATGCATTTGCCACTTTTACATTGTCAAGGATACGTTTAATGCGGTCTACAGCGTTAAATTCGTTTGCAATGTTGATTGTGTGTACTTACGCAGTTATAAAGTATCATTGTGGGTGGAAAATAACGATGTTGACTGTTGTTGGCTTTTTGACAATGGCAATTGCATCAGATTTAGCCCATTTCAATCTTCTAAATAATTATTATAAAAAAAAAAACGATGAAGTTGGAAAACAGTTATCTCAATAAAGGTGATGTGAAATCTTCTGAGAAGGCAAGTAGTCAATCCTAATTCGTTTAGCTTGCGCAAGCAGGGCTTTTGTCTATACAAATGCCATTTTTGCTTCGCAAAATGCTTGTTGGGCTGTGCCCAATCCCCTTCATTCTGCACCGTTCCGATGCAGGCTGCGCGTTTTTTCAAAACGCTTCTATTTATATAAGGTAGAGCTTCAAGACATTTGCACTCTGCAATTTTGATGGAAACATCTCAAACCAAACGAACAGCCAGCAACGGCCTCAACAGTAAGTGAGGTCATGATGCTGGCTGTTCTTCGTTCAGAACGGAAAACATTCGACATTTTCGCTGGTTCATGGTACACTACATCCAATCCATGCGAATCCGTTGGAGGTGATTGTGTTGCTTTCCCTGTACTTAACCGTTCTTGACGATCAAAGCAAAGAAGAACAATTTATAGATGTATATAATACCTACAAACGGCTGGTCTACCATACCGCTTACAAAATTATGGGCGATTCGTATCTGGCAGAAGATGTACTGCAAGAGGTGTTTTTGTACGTTGCCAAAAATTTTTCTAAAATTCATCGAGAAAACTGTCACGAACTCGCTGCTTATCTCGTTAGTTGTAGTAGAAGCCGTGCATACGATATGCTTCGCAAGCAGCGAGAAGAACCACTGGAAGAAGTTCCGGACGCACCAGATGATGCCCCGGTGCCGGATGATGCCGTAGTCAGCACCGATAACATCCAACATCTGACAGAACTGATTGGGCAGATAAAACCGATGTACCGTGATCCACTGCGCCTTTTGGCAATGGGCTATACCAACCGGGAGATTGCCGAATCGCTTGGACTGACAGATGAAGTGGTTCGGATGCGGCTTTTCCGTGGAAGAAAACTATTGTGGAAGGAGCTGGACAGCCATGAGTGAGCGGACGGAGGTCTCTTTTGATGCAGCTTTGATGATGGCGCTCCGTGCAGATGCGCAGAAAGAACTGGACGAACTGCCAACTCCGGCACAGCTTAAGGAACGCTACCCGGACACTTCCCGATGGGATGCTCGCCTGAAAGTGGCGTTGCATAAACGCCGCCCGGTGCTGAAGCGAGTGCTTGTTGCAGCTTTGACGTTGGTAATTCTGACCCTCGGTGCGCTTGCAGTAAGTGCGGACTTCCGCAAGGCAGTCTATACGATGATTCAGAAGTTCCTGCCGATTGAGATGCAGCTGACGTATCAAGTGGACGGCGAACCGTTGGAACAGCTTCCGAATGGATACAGAGACCATTATGTGCCGGATGGATTTGAACGAGACTACGAACAAGGGTATGATAACGAAATATCCTTTCTTCATGCCTATGTTGATGTCAGTGATAAGAACATCTTTTATTATGTGGACTGTTCCATAATTCAAGACTACGGACAAATCGAAACTTTCGACAATGAGCATACGGTTTATGAGCGCATTAAAGTTGGAACAACCGATGCCACACTCGGAACGAGTAATAACGGAGGACGTACAGGATATGTGCTAGTATGGGAGAAAGATGGCATATCACATACGATCATTGGAAAGATACCACGTGAAGAGATTCTAAAAATTGCAGAGAGCATTTCCTAACTGGCTGAATTTTTGCCCACACGCTTGTAATTATTTACAAATGTGTGGGCACTTTTTTGTTGAAGCGTCCAAAGCTGACCAGATTTTGAACTTTTTTCAAAAAAGCTGTCACAAACACAATGTGAACTACGTTGACTAAGCAAAAGCTCCTGTTGGAGTACATAAAATGGAGGTTATGTCTTATGTCCAAAAAGCGTCTTGTCACTCTCATTCTGTCAATCGGTATTTTTCTGAGCCTTGCCGCAACGGCTTTTGCTGCTGGCCAACCTAGGCGGTATAACGAAAACAGCACCGTTAAGGGAACAATTTCGCAAAGCTTTTATCAAGTTAATGCAAAAACAGACGTTGCTGTAAAGAGTATTGCTGTCACTGGAACACTGTATGAAAAAGGAACCTTTGGAACATGGCAGAAAGTAAGCAGTTGTTCTAACACAAGTACATCTTCTTCCTGCTCGGCGAGCAATAATTATAATACAAAGCCCGGAAAATCGTATCGCCTTGATTGCACGGCAACATTCACCTATTCAAATGGACAGAGCGAAACCATTACATCAACAACCACCCATTAAATAATTTTATAGAGAAATAGCTTCATCAAACAGAGATGATTCAAATGTAGGTTCTAAAACTTTACTAGATGAAAGATCAGTTGAATTGGCTATTTGCCAGAAAGGAAAAAGATGAAAAAAATAGTTGCATTGCTGCTCTCTGCACTTTTGGCTTTAACCGGTATTGTTCCTGCCTATGCAGCCAAAACATATTTGGAAAACCAGAGCTTCTCTATTGAAGCATCAATTGATGAGTTGGCAGATGGAATTACGTTTGCAATAATCCAAGATGCAGACGGTTCACTTACCGTACAAAAGATAGAGCAGGGTGACATATCTTTACAAGCAAATCAACGAGTAGCCGGAAAGTTTCATTGTGGACTAACCTATCACAAAAATGCTAGTACAGCACACATCCACTGGACCGCTACTAGTTCACAATTAACAGCAGTAAGGGCACGTGTTTACTGCAAACCCACATATATTATCGGCGGCGATTATGGTAAATACTTCTTCTACGGAGATATTGATGAATATCGTGATTTGGGCGGACGATATAATACAGCAAATGGTGCTACAGACGACTTTGACATTGACAGTGGTCTGAAGAAAGTCAACATTGGCTGGACTAGTGCCTCTATCACGACAGTAAGGGGCGGTACACTTGCGCTACCGTCATCGATTGATACGGTTGAATTAAACTGAGTATCTACCAATCAATATGACAAAAGAAAAAATCATTTCCATGCTGTCAATGGAATTAAATAAAGAATGGACAAATGGAATCACCTGTTTAATGGTTGAGGATTCAGATGATTATATTCCAGTGATTGTTCATCATCAAAAAGATGGACTTATTGTTGAAGTGGGAGAACAAGACAAAAGGATCTTCCGAATTGGATGGAGTGAACTAAACAAACGATCTTAGTCCATGTCAAAACATGAAAACAAATAATGATTTGATGCCTAATGTATGAATATAAAATTGTTATGAGGTGATTCCGATGCAGAATTTAAAATATCAACCAATTCCTTGAATGAGGATACGATGTTTTACAAAAAAGGAGATGACCCAACATGACCATAACTAAAAGATTTATATCTTTTTTCATGGCAGTACTTATGACATTTTCATTCTTAGCAGTTAGCGCTTCTGCGGCAACCACAATGGGAGGCCTTAACGTGTCTTATCGGATGGATGGTGAAAATGTTGTTGAAACCATCATTTTTTCTGGTGCAACTATGATTCGTACAGTTACTCCTACTGGCACAATGACAATTAAAACCATTGAAAATGGTTCAACATCGACCGCAAAGGTGAATGCGGATTATTCTGTTTACAAAAAAATTTATGAGGCCCAATATGGTGTTGCAACAACTGGATCTGAAGTTACCGGGTCTCAGTATAAACATCGTTATGTAGGAACTCCGGGTCCTGTTACAATAACAAAACAGGAAGTAGTTCAATGTCGTACTGCCGCAGCACTTGCTAAAAAGATTCTCGGAAAAAGTAGTATACCAGCATTTGTTGCATTTTCAGTAGCCAAATATATGTTGGGCAAAGCTGTTGATACTACAACATATGAAAAAGTTGTTGTTAATAGCCTTACCTATGAAGTGCTGTTCACTCACGATAATTCGTATTATACGCATTGCTATCATCAGACTATGTCTTACTATAACAGTGGAGCGTCTGCGCCTTTCCGGACGGATACTGATTATTACCAAGCTGTTGGTGGCTAACGCATACGGTTTTGCAGGTATAGACAATGAAGAAAACTTTATATACATTTTTGGGCTGGAATTTTTTGCTGTTTGTAGCCGGTTTAAGTGATATTGTTTTTTACAGAGATCTTACATCGGCAGAAGCTATGGCAATAAGTTGGACCCAGCCAGCTCTTGTAAGCATCACTTCATTTTTGATATTGCTTTCAATATATTATGGGATGCACTGGCTCCTCTTTGGGAAAAAAATTTATTTGAAGCTGGAAGTCAATCAGGAAGACGTTGATAAAATGCGAGATTCAATTTTCGCTTTTTTGAAAAAGGGAGAAATCAGCCCTAAAAACTTGCAGCAACACTTGAAGTATTTGATAATTGCTGAAGTTGTTTTATGGCTTGCGTTTATTGTATACCTTTTTATATCAACCTCTACCGTTCTTTGATTTCATAATATTCTGTGATTTTCCTCCAGCTTTTGTGGACCATAAGTTTTCGAGAACGCAAAAGAAGTAACTCAAACCGGTCTTCTTGAGATTTTGTCGCCATTATAAAATGGCTCTTTTTGAGTCATAATCATTGTGTATTTGTGAGCAATTCTTAGAAATCAGTTTTCAAAAGCAAAAATCCGCCGAGGAATCCTCCCGAAAAAAACGGGAAGAATCCTCGGCGGATTTCGTTTATCGTGTTGGCTCTTTTTCGGCTGTGTCTTTTTCCTCTGCAAAAAACATCTCTACATTTTTCTGAGCTTTCATCAACTCCTGCATCTCATCTCGTGCCTTCCGGTAGTCTGGGTATGCTTCTTTCTTCTTTTTAAGAAGTGCAGCGTATTCGATGCTCAAGTCCTTGGCTTTTGGCAGCTTTTTCAATCCAGCTTCATCAAAAGCGGCTTTTGCAGCCTTGTGCAGGGTGATTTCTTCCCGATGGGCATCCAGAAAGCTCTTACTGTACCCGGCTTTGCGGTAGGCATCATAGACCGGACGTGTCCGGGCATAATTAACGATGTGCGTCCTCAGAACAGCAATCTCGGTCATGCGCGCTTCTGCAGCTTTAATGGAATCGCCCAACTCGTGATAGCGAGCAGTTGCTGCATCCACACGTTCCTGCATTTCTTTAATGCTGCCGATTTTATGCTCCTGTAAGAAAATCAGCGTCTTGGACATTTCTTTCAGATTATATCGCTTTGCCCAGCGAGCATACCCCATGCTCTTTCCCTCGGCCAGCTTTGCCTGAATGTCCACCAGCATCTGAAACTTTTGTTCCGGTACGATGCGCTTCTGCTTCTGCCGGGGATGGTGTTCGGCTTCCCCAGAGATAACAGCTTTCAGTTCTTCTTCACTATATCCTGCGCCCAAAGTGCGGAATCGGATGAATCGCTTCTGCCGTGCGCCTTTGACGGAGGTGTATTTTCCACGCTTGACCTCATAACCCTGCTGCTCCAGTCCTTGCAGAAAATCTTCGTAGTCTTTGGGTTTTTCCGCCAGAATAGTGTCAATCACGCCGCATAGACGGTCACGATTGCTTTCTTTGGGCGAATAAAGTGTGCGCTTCTGCCGCTCCCGATAGGGTTTTATCTCAATGACGGAAAGCTGATGCTCTAAGCAGATTAGATCGCTCAACCGTTGCACAGCCAGCCCGGACAATAAAAAATCCCGGAATTTCCGGGTGCTGCCCAACGCAGTGGAGTTGTAGATAATGTGATTATGAATGTGTTCCCGGTCCGTGTGGGTTGCAACGATAAACGCATACTTTCCTTTGGTGAAACGCATTGCCAGCTCATAACCCACCTTGTTGGCTTCTTCGGCGGTGATCTCGCCGGGTTTGAACGACTGCCGGATCTGATAGGCAATCACGTCACTTTTTTGTCTGCGCCCAGTGACAAGTTCATACTGCCGTTTGGACAGCATGAATTCTTCATCCACCGTCAAAGGACTGCATTCGTAGCTGCTAATCAGTTCGCCATGCTCAGTCTTGTCGGGATTCTGTACATAGTCTGTACGGCTTTTCAGACAGGCCGCAACCGACTTGCCTTTGTTTTTGTGCAGCGCGATCAGCCGTGTCGCGGCCATCCTAAATCACCCCCCATAAAAGAAAAAGCCGCCCGAAGGCGGCAAAAGATTGAAAATATTTCTTACAGTTCGGAAAGCCACTCACTGAACCGCCCGATGCCCTCGGTGATGGCAGTTGCGCCGAAAAAGAGGACAAAGCAGAGGAATTCGGCTACCAGCAAGATAAGGAACTGATTCCAAGTCTGACGGTAAGCAGTGTAGATGCCGCAGCCGAAGATGTAGAGCATCAGCGGAGCAACTACATAACTGGACAGGGTTAGCAGCCACCTTGCCATCAGAGCCAGAAACGTCACAAAGAGAGAAATCGGGAAAAGAACAATTTTCTTCAGCATAGACATCATATCAAGCACTTCCTTTCTGTTCGCCCTTATTATAAAGGTATCGACTACTACGTTGCAAGGATGTCAAGCATTATATGTACACCCGCAGTCCTCCAACTGCGGGAATTTTTATAGCTCTGCCAGTTTGGAAAGAATTTGCTTGCCAATGTCAATCAGTTCATCCAGACGCTGCCGCAGATCTTCCATGTCGGCGGCGTAGACCTTGCCGCACTCGTTGGCACGCTTGGCGTACTGGTTCAGATTGTTGCTGCACATCTGCAAGAGATATGCCATGCGTTGCAGTTCTTTCAAGTCGAGGTGCAGGCAATAGCCGTCTAGTGCCATCTTGCGGATATAGGCACTCAGGCTTCGGATGCCCATGCTGAGCATCTTTTCATAGATACGGTTCTTTTCTGTTTTGCTCAAGCGCAGGATGATGATTTCATCCCGCTTCTCTTTCATCGTGCATCACCATCCTTATCATAGTAGCTGCGGAACGGTTTGACAGGCTTCGGCTGATTGGTCTTTTCCCCCAGTGCAGCCAGCACAGACGGACGAGTTGCAGGTGTTTCGGCTTCCTCGGATTCTTCGGGAGTATCCTGCGAGGAACTGCGGTCACGGTCGATATTCAGTAGAGCATTCAGTTCGGCAAGGCGAGCAGACTTTTCAGCCAGTTCTTCTTCCTGTGCGAACGGTTTTGCCACTTCAATCTCTGCGGCCTGTTTCTGCTGTTCCAGATTTTGCAGAACATTTTCAGCGTCTGCAATGCGGTCGGCAAAATTGTCGATGGCATTGTCCAGACGGATGATATTGCCGCGCGCATCATCGCCCAGCGACACCGGGTAGCTTAATTCTGCCCGAAGAACGGCCTGATGCTCATTCTTAAAGCTATCGAATCGGATGTTCAGTTCAAAGCCGCGGTAGGTGCCCAACAGCATCATGTCTGCATTGGGCATCTCCTGCCGAGCCAGCAGCAGCCGTTCGCCCGCAGCCTTTTTGTCATCGTACACCATACCTTTGATGGTCATACCGCAGAAGTTTTCTTTGTCCTGCGGGTGTGCTGCTGCAATCTGTGAATCCTGCTGCAAAGCAGCAATGCGGGTTTTCTGTTTCTGGATCTCTTCCGGGAATGTTTTGAGCAGCTTATCTTCCAGACGATATTTCTGATTCTGGAAGTCACCGCGCAGAACTTTCAATTTTGCCACCTGCACGTCCAAATCCATCTTTTCCCGGATGCGCGGGTCACCAGCACACAGAGCCTTGATTTCAGCGTAAGACAGAGCCTGTTCATCAATATCATCGCAGGAACGCATAGGGGATTTGCTCGTCATGATCTGGCTGATGAACTTCTGCTTATTCTCAAGGGTCTGATAGAGGTAGGCGTCAAATGTCGATTCAGTGACGTAATTATAGACGTACACTTGTTTGTTTTGATTACCTTGACGGATGATTCTGCCAGTGCGCTGGGTCATATCAGACGGACGCCAGCCTACATCCAGATGATGCACCGCCACAAGCAGCGTCTGGACATTTGTACCGGCTCCCATTTTTGCCGTGCTGCCCAGCAGCACACGCACCTGTCCGCTGCGTACCTTGGAGAAAAGTTCTGCTTTCTTGTTCTCCGTATCTGCGTTGTGGATGAACTCGATTTCCTGTTCGGGCACACCAGCGTTGAGAAGCTTGGAGCGGATATCATCATAGACGTTGAACGAACCGTCACCCTTGGGAGTAGACATATCGCAGAAAATCAACTGGGTCAGCTTCTGCTCCTTGGTGTCGTTCCAGATGCGCAGGACGTTGTTGACGCAGGCATTCAACTTACTGCTGGGGTCATCGGGCAAAGCCGAGTTCATCAACCGCTGGTCAAGACCAATCTTGCGGCCATCCGACGTGATTTTCAACATATTATCCACAGAAGGGTCAACAGAACCGCTGTGGACTTCGGCTGCACGTTCGCTCAACGCCTGCACCATGTCCTGTTGGATTTCCGAAGGCTTGACCACTACCGTCTCGAATTTTGCATCAGGCACCGGGAGATGAAGCTGGTCGCTGGTCTTGATATCCGCCGCTTCCTTAAACATCGCCATCAATTCGGGCAAGTTGAAAAACTTCGCAAAACGGGTGCGCGCACGGTATCCGGTACCTTCGGGCGCAAGTTCAATGGCCGTGGTCGTCTCACCGAAGGTGGATGCCCACGCATCAAAATGTGTCAACCCTTTCTGTTGCAAGGTGTTGTACTGGAGATAGCGCATGAGGGTGTACATCTCGGTCATGCTGTTGCTCAGGGGCGTACCCGTTGCAAAAATCACGCCACGGCCTCCGGTGATTTCATCCAGATAGCGGCACTTGCCGAACATATCGCTGGATTTTTGCGCCTCGCTCGTACTCAAACCCGCGACATTACGCATTTTCGTGTACAAGTAGAGGTTTTTGAACGCCTGACTCTCATCCACAAACAACCTGTCTACGCCCAATTGTTCAAATGTGACCACATCATCTTTACGGTCTGCGCCTTGCAGCTTCTCCAGTTTCTGTTTCAGAGACTTACGCAGTTTTTCCAGCTGCTTTACCGTGAAATGCTCACCAACCTGTGCTTTCGCTTCTTCGATGGCCTCCTCGATTTCATCCATCTGTTCCTGAATCAACCGCTCCTGTCGTTCTGCGGACAAGGGTATCTTTTCAAACTGGCTGTGTCCGATGATAACTGCATCGTAGTCGCCGGTCGCAATTCTCGCACAGAATTTTTTGCGATTAGCGGGTTCAAAATCTTTTTTGCTGGTAACCAGCAGCTTTGCATTGGGGTACAGGCGTAAAAACTCGCTGGCCCATTGTTCCGTCAAATGATTTGGCACGACAAAAAGACTTTTTTGACATAAGCCCAGACGTTTCAGTTCCATAGCGGAAGCCGCCATCTCAAAACTCTTGCCGGCACCGACTTCGTGCGCCAAAAGGGTGTTGTACCCATACAGCACATGGGCAACTGCATTGCGCTGATGCTCTCGCAAATTGATCTCTGGGTTCATGCCCACAAAATGAATGTGACTACCGTCATACTCACGGGGCCGGGTGCTGTTAAAGAGCTCGTTGTACTTTTTTACCAGCAAGGCGCGCCGCTGCGGGTCTTTCCAGACCCAGCCAGCAAAAGCGTCCTTGATAGCCTGCTGTTTCTGCTGGGCGAGGGTGGTTTCGTTCTGATTCAGCACGCGCTTTTCCTTGCCATCCTCCACGATGGTATCATAAACGCGGCTGTCACGCAAATTTAAGGTATCTTCCAAACTCTTATAAGCATTGGCTCGGCGGGTACCGTAGGTTTCGGTGGCTATAATGTCACCGAAGCCAGTAGCAGATTTATTGCTGATCCGCCATTCGGAGGTATAGGGAGAATAGCGGACAGTAATGGAGTTGTTGTAGCGGATGCGGTAAGGCGGCTGAAAAGTTTCCATCATGAACTGCTGCACGATAGATGGATCAAGCCATGTGGCACCAAGCCGCACGTCAATTTCAGATGCTTCCAGATCTTTGGGCTGCGCCTTGGTCAGCGCATCCACATTGACCCTGAACTCCGGGCGGCTTTTTGCAGCAAGTTGTGCCATGCGCAGTTTATCGCGCACATTACCGGAAAGGTATTCGTCCGCAGTTTGCCAGCCGGCTTCCGGGTCGTCTGCATCAGCGGCAGGATCTTTGAAAATAACACCAGACAGCTCGGTGGTGATACGCCCATAATCACCGGGTGTACCCAACAGGTCAGCCATATAAGGCAAATCGACCTTGCCGTGTTCCCCAATGGATACCGCCAGTGCTTCGCTGGGGGTATCCACACTGGTGACAACACGTTCCGGGCGAATCGTCCGCTTGGTGAACATATCCGCTTTAGATTTGAGATTTTTATTCTCATCCAGATTTTCCAATGAACAGAGCAGATAGTAGGAGCTGTCATCATCGAACAGGCGGGCATTTTTCTTGTCGTTGATCAGACCGTATTTTGCGGTAAAAGCATCGTAAGCGGCGTTCAACTTTGCCTGCGATGCCTTGATATCCTCGTCCGGGAAGTCGTTTAACTGCTGGTCGATCAGTTCGTTGACGATCTGCCGCAGTTCCACCATGCCAGCCACACGGCCTTTGGCATTGTCGGATAGTTCAATCTGCGTCATGATGGAATTTTCCCGATAGTAGATCTCGCCATCCACCACAGTATAGCTGAAATTCTTCACAGTGGGGTCTGCGGGCAGCGTTTTGCGCTGTGCTTCCGCATCGGCAACATCCGGGGCGGCGATTTCTGCTGTGGTATACTGCCCCTCGATGTGCTGTACCGCTTCGGCAAGCTGGTCTGCAAGGTTTGCACCCTCGATAGGAGCAACGGTCAATTCCTCTCGTCCGTATTGGGTGCTTTCGGTGGTCAGTTCGCCCAGCACCATCTCCGGGTGGTCTACGAAATACTGGTTGATGGCAAAACCGTCCTCGGTCTTGCCCAGTTGCACCCAGTCCGGCTCATGGTCGATGGGGCGGTCACGCTTTTGCAGAAAGATAATATCCGAAACGACTTCAGTGCCTGCGTTCGCCTTAAACGCATTGTTCGGCAGACGGATGGCACCCAGCAGATCGGCACGCTCCGCCATGTGCTTGCGGGCGGTGCTGTCCTTGCTGTCCATGGTGTAACGGCTGGTGACGAATGCCACCACGCCGCCCGGACGCACTTGGTCGATGGCCTTGGCGAAAAAGTAGTTGTGGATAGAAAATCCCAGCTTGTTATACGCCTTATCGTTGACCTTATACTGACCGAAAGGCACATTGCCCACCGCCAAATCGTAGAAATCACGGCGGTCGGTGGTCTCAAAGCCTGCCACGGTAATGTCTGCCTGCGGGTACAGTTTTTTCGCAATGCGCCCGGTGATGGAATCCAGCTCTACGCCATACAGACGGCTGTCCTGCATGGTGTCCGGCAGCATTCCGAAGAAGTTGCCCACGCCCATACTAGGCTCCAGAATGTTACCGCTACGGAAACCTATTTTTTCGACTGCATCATAAATAGAGCGAATCACCACCGGGGAGGTGTAGTGGGCGTTCAGGGTACTGGAACGTGCGGCGGCGTACTCATCCTCAGAGAGTAGCCCTTTCAGTTGGGTATACTCGGCAGACCAATTTTCCTTGTTGGGGTCAAAGACATCCGCAAGACCGCCCCAGCCTACATACTGCGAAAGCACCTGCTGTTCCTCGGCGGTGGCACCACGATGCTCCTGCTCCAAAGTACGCAAGGTATGGATGGCTTCGATGTTTCGGGCGAATTTCTGCTTGGGGCCTCCGACACCCAAATTATCATCTGTAATGTGAAAATTTCCCGCAGCTTCCGGCACAGGTTCAGCGTTCAGGGCTTCATTTGCGGCAGCAGCATTCGGAAAAGTCTGCCATTCACCATTGACTTCTGTGGAGATAGGCAGTTTATCCAATTCTTCATCGGGCGTAGGCTCATCCTGCCGCAGACCGTCCTCGAATTGCTGCTTGTTGAGTACCTCGTTATCCCACGACTGCCCATGCGCGCTGGTGTCGATGCGCACATCGGTTTCGCCAACATAGCCGATTTTGCCTTCGATGGTTCGGGTGGGAAGGTCAACAACAACTTCGTCACCGACCTTGTAATCAACAGCCTTTTCAGGAGAAACGTCAATAATTTCATCCTGCTGCTGTTCATACAGTTCCCGGATATTGGGCAACCGTTCAACCCGGAAGATGGGCTGTCCGCTGTTGGTCAAGTCCATGTCCTGCAAGCTGACGGATTTGAACATGAAGTTGACGTGATCCACACGGAAATCCCGGCCATCTAGCTTGATGATGATGCCGATCGGCAGATAATCTTCCTCTCGCAGATATTTTGTCTGATGGTGGGTACCATCTCCGCCCTGTCCGGCTAGATAGATGCTGTTGCCCTCGGCCCACAGCTTCTGCGATTTTGCTACCCACTCTCTGCGCAAAAAGCCGGTCACTTTGACTTTTCCCAGCGCATTTTCCTGTGACAGCAAATTAGAACGAAAAACTTCCTTTACAGTGATTGCATCTTTGTCATAGAACAGAAAATATCCGCCCAGTTCAAAGCCAATCAGGGTATTGGGGTACTGCTCTTTCAGAGCATTGTATTCGGCAGCGGCATCACCATCCAGCATTGGGAGCTGTCGTTCCGCTTCCTGCACGGCGGCACGATGCTCTTTTTCCTTATCGGTCAGGTAGCGGTCAGACTGAATCATCAGGTCGATGTATTTCTCGACCTGTGTCCAGCTTAACGTAACTTTTTGATGATCCGGGTAGTGGTCAAATTCAAGTCCTTTTCCATCATGATTTACAAAACCGCTGCTGCCATCCAGAAAATCGTGGGAATGCCCACCGATGCCGTACTCCTTTGCCAGTGCTTTGGCACGGAGTTTGCGGTCAGGCTGGGTCTGGTACAGCGCCATAATGCGCTGTTTGCCGCCGGCAAACCCTGAACCATGCCGCCGCAGCTCGTTCTCAATTTCAGCCTGCGACAAAACAAAAGCGGAGGGCGTTTTTTCGCTCTCCGCTCGGTCGATTTTTTCAATTTGCTGGGCTTCGGTGGGGATGGGCGCATCCAGAAAACTTAGCTGTAAATCAGCTCCGTCATCACCAGTTCCTCTGCCTGCGCTTTCAGGCTGTTCATGTGCTGCACCCACATCAGTTGGTTCTGCGCTTTGTCCGGGGCCGGGTTCTGCTTCAGAAGTTGCTCCATGCTCTGCCGCATCCGGCTCTCTGCCGTCTGCTCCACCTCCATCAGGTGCGGGTACAGACTCCCGTTCAGAAGCATCGTGTGGTACAGCACCGGGCGATGGTTCATCAGATACGTCCGGCGCAGCCTGCCGTACTTGCCCAGCGGCTTCCGGGGCTGGTTCAGGGTCAGGTTCGGGAGAAGGTAATCCCCGACGGTCGAGTAGGTCACGTTCCTGCTGTTCGTATTCATATTGGCTCCTTTCTGCATTGCGGCGGCGAATGGTTGTTTTTACGGTGCGCTCGATGTTGCGCAGCACCTCCCGGCTCATGTCGCTGACGGCTGCGCCGAGGGCGTAAACACTATCCGGGGTGGAGAAATTGTAGATCGCCTGAAAATCGTCCTTGTCGAACCACCCGGCAGGCTCAAGACCACAGCGTTCCAGCAGCGTATAGGTGACGCTGATGGCGGCGGCGGACTTGAACTGCATCTCCACCCCGGCTTCATCATAATCCATCAGGAGCGAACCGTCAACGATGGCACGGATGTCCTCGCCGTTGTTGTCCCAGTAATCTGCCACCAGTTTCCCCGCAACGTCCGCAAGCTGCTGGCTGACACGCTCTCCGCTGATGCCATAGGTGGCGGCGAGCATTTCCGAAACCGGCTGTTTCAGGTCGTCGTTGTACTGCCACACCTCCGGGTCACGGGAATTGCGGCGCACCCCGGTGTCGCTTACGTCAAAGACGTAGTGCAGACGCGGCACACTGCTGGACTGGTCTAACAGTGCGATGCCCTTGGAGCCGCGCCGGACATAGCGGTTCATGCGATTGTTCCAGATGTCGAAGCTGGCGCAGGCAGTGGCATCAGGCCGCTGGGCGTAGATCATGAGCTGGTCCGCAAAAGGGTACTTGTACAGCCGGGATGCTGTGGTCAGGTAGTCCGTCCAGCTTTCCCAGTACCGTGTCAGACCGTTTGCCGTGCGCTGGGCAAGGGCGAGATATTCCTCGGTTTTGTTTGGCATTTTGGCCTCCTTTTTCAGATTTTAGGGTATAAAAATAGCGGGCAACCGTTTTGGGGTTGCCCGCTGGAAAGTGTATCGAGATAAGATTATTTGCTATTGCCCTTTATGTACTTCATAACGCAGCACCCCATCACGATGACGGGAAGCACGGTTCGTAAACCGAGGTCGCCGACCCGCACATTTACATCAATCACAAGCCCTGCAAACCATGCCGCTAAAGTGAAAACAGTTGCCCAACCGTAACTCATAGAACTGTACTCCTTCATATGTGAATATTCAAAACTCTCTTCTCAGCTTCAGCTTTCATAGCTGCCCGCAAGGAACTTACATTTATTCGACTCGAATGTTTACCGGATTCAGTGTAAGGTTGCCTCCGCCCGCCACCTTATACCATTTGCCCCTTTCGAGTTTGATTCTTTCCGTTACGCCCTGTGTAATATATCCGATTCTGTATTTTTCTCCAGTCTCTACATCGGTAAAGACCACCTCAGTATCACAATCACCGCTCACTTTTACAGTTCCCCAAAGTGGCTGTATTTGTTCTGTCTTTATGGTGCCTTCATCGTTTGAAAGGGTGAAAGTATGGCTTCTCTGAATATTGATATAAATCGCCACCAGAAAAACCGTTGCCAGACATAAAGCAAACCTTCTTGTTTTCATCGAAACACCTCCTGCAAATTCGGTTTTATCGAATCATATCACATAAGCGGACTCTTCAAACTTACAGTTCGGTTTCCACCGCAAGCTGCTCCTGCTTTTCTTTTTCGTCAGCGATTTGGACATCAACATCTTCGCGCATCTTTTTCAGAAGTGCAAGGACTCGCTTGATTTGATCCTTGGTGTTTTCCACTCTGCTCTGTGCCTGGTTGATGTGATCCAGAACTGCCCAGTCTGCAAAGAGGCCATCAAAGAAGAAATCCGCAAATTTCAGAAAGCTGTCTACTGTAATCTGAAGGTCGGCGGTGATTTCAACATCGGAAAGTTCAGTTTTGAACCGCCGCAGTTCCACTTGAAGCTGTTCGATTTGTTCCTGAGCATCGTCCAGTTCTTCATACTTGGCAAGATCGGCCATCAAACCGCCGCCCATTACGTCCCATGTACTCCAGCCCTCGGCATTGTCGAGGGTTTCCAGAACTTCATTGACCGTATGCAGGGCGGTCTTTCCGGCGTTGATGGCTTCCAGCAGCTCCCGCTTTTGGACTTTCAGTGCGGCAATGCGGCTTTCGCTTTCCACAATCTGCCGTGCGGCAGGGTGGGCAGAGACTTTGATGCTTTTGATTTTTTCGGAAAGAGCAGCTTGATACTGCCTTTCGCAATCGGACAGCCGTGCTAGTCTATTTTGAATCTGCTCCAAGTCGGCATCAACGGAAGAAAGATCATGGAGAGCCACATCGTACTTGACACGGGCTGCATAGGCTTCCTGCCGTTCCTTGTCCATCTTCTCATCCATCTTTCCGATTACCTGATAGAAAAATGCGGCAAGGCTGTGTCCCTCCAGACGGTCCACGTCAGCCTGCTCTGCCAGCTTGGATTTTTCCAGCTTTTTCAGGCGGTCAGCAAGCGTATCTCTCTGGGCGGTCAGTTCTTTCTGTTTTGCTTCGCAGCTTTTCTTTTCAGCGACCTGCTGCCAAAGCTCTTTCAACGTAGAATCACTCATATGGAATGTCCTTTCCCGGCATTACGTTTCTTCGTTCAGAAGCTGGTTCAAAAAATGCTGCCGATTATTTACAAATGTTTTGGTGATAACGTAGCTGTCCGTATCTTCATACTGACAAGGATGAATCGTGCCATTGTCGAAGCTAAAAATCTCAGCATCAGGCATTCCGAGGAGAATGGGTGAATGTGATACGATAATGAATTGCGCCCCTTCTTGGGCACACCGATAAATGTTGATCAGTAACGTGAGCTGCCGCTGCGGGGATAAAGCGGCTTCCGGCTCGTCAAAAATATAGACTCCATCTGCACCCATGTAGTCCTGCGCAATGGCGAGGAAACTTTCACCGTGTGATTTTTGGTGATAGCCTTTGGAGGGATGATCGTCATCGGAATAGTCGATTTCCTTGGTGGCTACATTATAGAAACTCTCTGCTCGGAGAAAATACCCGAACTTTGGTCTGCGATACCCCTTGGAAATCGTCATAGCCTCACATAGTTCCGAATGGGAGTTGTATGTGGAAAATGAATAGTTCTTCGTTCCACCCTCTGCGTTGAAGCCGTAAGCAACAGCGATTGCTTCCAGAAGCGTAGATTTTCCACTTCCATTTTCGCCAACAAAGAACGTAATGGGCTTATGGAATGTAAAAGTGTCGATTCCGCTGATGGCAGGAATCTGACGAACATAATTGTATGGGCGAACTCTGTTCCAGTCGATGGTCAGCCCTTGGATAAATAGATCGTTCATACAGCACTCCTTACTATATAGTGTAGGAGAACACTTAGTTCCGCTCAAACCCAAGATAGCGGGTGCCCTGAAAACTCAGCTTTCCGATGTCGCCCTGCACGAGCAGACCATAATCGCTTCCGTCCACTTCAAATTCCATCCGGTCTCCGCTTTCTACCTGAAAGGTCACATAATAGGAAGTGTAGGTGCTGGTTCTATATCCATGTGCACCAGACAAATCTCCAGCATTTGCAGTGTCGGAATGCGAAATATCAGTTCGCTTTGCTACTACTGCTGCCGGAATAGATAGACGGGGTGAGTGATTGTTTTTGTTCCATGTGCGAAGATTTGAAATCAGCGTAAAAATAAATAGACACATCAATCCGAAAAAGATAAGTGGGAATACTATGCTGAACACAGCGTTAAACCAGCCAAAAAACATATTACTCCTCCAGAATTTCTTCCAGCAGCTCTTTTACATCGTCCAGAAAAGATTCTTCTCCGAGGGTGTTCACCTTGAAGAACACCGCTTGACTGCCTCCTGCGGTGATGGCAGACAGCCGAACCGGACTGTCCGCATTTTGGAACATGGTCAGAGTCAGACTCAGGCGGTTGCCGCCCATCATGCTGTACCGTTCAAACACCCGGACACTGCACCGAGCATCGCCCTCTTTGAAATCACTGCCTGCCTCCAAATCTGCCGACCAACTGCTGTCTGGAATTTCATTTTCCAGCTTCCGAAGCAGCTTGTCAAAGTTTTTGTTTCGGATGGTCTTTTCAAAGATTGCCATAATGGTTCCTCCGTTCTGACAATTAAAATTCAGTCCCTTATTTTTGATACGAGCAGAGCCACAGGAAAATTGCGGAGAAATCGCTTGAAGAGAGGAATTTTGTCTAATTTGATTATAGCATATCTTTTGGAAGAACAAAATACTTTATGTACGCCGCCCGCAGGCGGCGAAAGTCAGTCCGGGGGAAATTCCAGTTCGGCAAACTCGGCATCGGTCAGCAGTTTCAGCTTCTCGATAACACCTTCCGACAACTCCCGCAGGGCGGTCTCATCGGGCATCAGGTAGCACTGCATGAGCCGCAGTTCATGGATAAGCCCCAGCCGGGTGCCGGTGTTGTAGAGCATCATCAGCATGAGTTCCTCATGGTTAAAGTTCATGTTCAGCCCTCGCTTTCCGGCAGGCGGTGGGATTGCACTCCGGGGCATCGCACTTCTCTTTGAGATTCAGCAGCACCGAAGGACGTTCCGGCTGCTTGTCCAGAAACCCCTGTAAATCTTTGAAGCCGATGCTGTCCACATAATGCACAGACACCTCGCCATTGCGTTTGAGTGCGATTACATCGCTGACCGACAGGCTGTGCCCCTCAAAATCCTGCGGACGGGAGAGGTTGAACATCTGAAATAGTTCTTCCAAAATCTCGTTGTTCGGCACATCCTGCCACATGGTGGGAAGATCAGCATAGTAGGTGACCTCGTAATGCTCCGGGTCGGGCGTTTTGCCCTGACGATGCAGTTCCCGCATGGAAGCAAATCTTTCATCGAGGATTTTTTCGTCATGCCGCAGCTGCATCACCATATAAACATCGCACCCTGCGTTCAGAAACTTCTGCGGGATGTCTGTCATGGGTTCACCGTCAAAATTCTGGTTCCATTTTTGCTGCATCGTCCACCTCACAGTTCCGGTGCAGAACGTGCAGAGGATTGTGGCGCAGACGTATCACTTGCCAGTTCTGCCAGCTTTTCCAGTGTGGAAGGGCGATGGTCTGCACTCAGTTCCTCGGCTTCCGCAACTTTATCCATGACTGCATCGTAGTCCTGCAGTAGCCGCCGGCCCTTTTCCATGTGGTGTGCTTCCAGAATCTGCTCACGGGCTTCCTGAATGGTCAGTTCCGGGGCATTCAGCTGCCCGCCGTCCATCACAGAATAATCGCTGTGGTAAATGGTGTAGTCCCATCCATCCTCATAGGACTGGATGGCAAGGTAGCCTTTGCCGCCCAGTTCCCATGCAGCCTGCTCGTCCTGTGTTTGAATCTCCGGGTAGAAGTCTGCATGGTTTCGTTCCATGACCTCGGCAAACTGGCAGATGTGGAACACATTGCCCAGACCGCCCATGTCAAAGTGATAATCATCCAGATGTTCCACCCGTGCCGTAAAACTGCGCCCATCCGGGTAATCCACCTGAATCACGCCGCCATCTGGAATGCGATAGAGGTCATCATAGTGGCTGTTGATGAGACGAATATCCTTCGGCAGCGTTTCCGGCTCCCAGATGCGCCGTCTGCCGATGCCCGCCTGCGGGATGTTTTCGAGGATCTTTACGCTTTCCTGTTGGATGACCTTGCGGTCATCGTCCGAAAGTTCAAACAGATACCAGTTCCGGGCGGCAGAAATGGCGTTCCTGCCATCGGGCGGCAGGTTCTTTTCCGAGATCTGCCCGCTTTCCAGCGGCTCACCAGTTGCCTTGTTGTAGGTGGCAAAGCCGACGCCTGCGCCATTCTCTCGCAGATGCAAGTATTTGTCGTCATTGATGAGATAAACAGCTTCTTTGGTTTGTTCCATCAGCACCCACCTTCAAATTCCAGAGAAAACCTGCTGCGGCCATCAGCTTCACAGGACAGCAGGACGGTGGCGTTGTAGGTCTTGCCCTTGGCGCTCTTGCAGTCCTTCAAGCGGACACGACCATCCCGCAGCAGCTTGTCTGCCACATGAGCGTCCAGCCGCTTGCCCAGACGCTTGAAGAACGCATTGTCCTTCCACAGCACGAAACGGCACTCCCTGTTCTCACAGAACCAGCCCTTTTCACGCTCCACGACAGGCTTCCCACAGTTCGGACAGACACCAATGATTTTGTTTTTCATAAGCGCATTCGCTCCCTTCGCAGCCTCGGTGGTCGTTACCAGCGAGGAGATCATCTCTTTGATTTCAGTCATAAAAGTTTCCGGCTCCATTTCGCTGCGCTCGATTTGCAGCAGTTTTGTTTCCCAATCAGCGGTCATTTCCGGGGATTGGATTTCTTCGGGCATCACGGTGATGAGGGCTTTGCCCTTGTCGGTGGGCAGAAGCACCTTGGTTTTCTTGGTGCCTTTCCGTTCCAGAAAGCCCTTCTGCACCAGCTTTTCGATGGTGGCGGCTCTGGTTGCCGGGGTGCCGATGCCCTGACGTTCTACGCCCTCCGGCATACTGTCCGCACTGGCGGTTTCCATAGCGTGCAACAGAGTGTCCTCAGTAAAATGCTTCGGCGGGGACGTTTGACCCTCCTTTAGCTCGGCGTTGAGAATACCGCACTCGTTTTCCGCTGCATTGGGCAGGGCGGTGAGTTCCTGCTTCCGGTTCAAGATGTCTGCCAGCACCTTGCGTTCCACCGCCTTCCAGCCTTCTTCCAGAATCTCCTTGCCCTTGGCGGTAAATTCCTCCCCGGCACATTCGGTGGTCAGCAGGGTTTCCAGATACCGGAAGGGTTTGCTCACCGCCATCAGCGTCCGGGCGATGATGAGCTTCAGGACGTTCTGCTCCCCCTTGGGCAGTGCGTCCAGATCGGCTTGCAGCATACTGCGGGTGGGCAGGATGGCGTGGTGGTCGGTGACTTTTTCCCGGTTTACGGTGCGCCGTGTCCGGGGCACAGCCTCATCTACATCTGCCGAGGTAATGTCGAGAAAGCCCTCCAACTCCTCAGTCAGTTCCTCCAGCATTTCCTCGTCATCGTCGGTGATATAGCAGCTATCAGTTCTGGGATAAGTGGTAAGTTTCTTCTCATACAGGCTCTGTACATAGGCGTGGGGATTGTGTCCCGGCGGATGGGGGTCATGGATGGCAAAGTCAGCAATC
>OBVY01000392.1_pt1 | contig 50060 bp, 41 predicted proteins | sample 1538051 | NCBI WGS metagenome assembly OBVY01 (sample SAMEA2580017, study PRJEB22360) | human gut metagenome | biome: human gut; feature: human-associated habitat; material: faeces | place: Denmark | collected 2008/2010 | reverse complement strand
TCATGGATTCCCCGAATCAATGGCGAAAAATCCATTGCGGGGACTACTCATGCGGTTCCGTAGGCGGTTTGGGTGTTCCGTAGGTGGTTGGTCAGAGTATCGGGGTTGGAGAAAGGCTTTATTCTGGCCGTTTTCATGCCGGGTATTCAGACCCAACCACCTACGGAAGCGAAAAACCACCTACGGAACTAGTCCAAGCCGTAACGGTGACTGGCTATTGCGCGGGCGACCATGCCGAACAGCTCGTTCAGCTTCTGCTTGGAAGCCAGATGCTCGCGGGTGGCGACAAAAGGAGTGAAACCGAGATCCCTCAGCCGGTTCCGCTTATCGAGGTCATACATCCAGCGGTCATGGGTGTAGTGGTAATTTCCGTCGTATTCTATGCAGACGCGGTCATCCGGGTAGGCGATATCCACCTTCATCGTGCCCGAGCCGCGTATGTGGTCAATGATCTCATAATTGACATGTGCCTCAGGCAGCCCGTAGGCATCGCTCTCCAAACGAAGCACCGTTTCCTGCGGAGAATCGGTACCTGGTTTGGACAGGCGCAAGGCCTTTCTGCATTTGGCGCTCCCAATGAATCGCGGCGCACTCCGGATGTAGTCGGAGAGCTCATCGTGAGTGCAGACGCGTAAATCGGGATTGGCGCAAGTGAGCCAATCCATGGCGATCACCAGACTCCGTTCGTCGACATAGGGCGCAATCTGGCAGACCGCCTGCATCGCGGAGACGCTTGACACCAATTCGTCGGCGTGCGCCACGTCTACGCCATGCCTTGCGTAATGGAATTTCATCCCCTGGATTTTCCGCAGGTCACGTTGCCGGCACACCGAAACGTGAACGAGCTCCGAACCATATCCGGGTAAATAATTCATGGTGGCAATCATGCCATGCAGCTCCAGCGCTGTGCCGTGGCTTACATAGAGTGGAACCGAGGAGCGTGACCTTATCCGCGACAACACCTGCCTGCATTCAAGATGCCGTCTCGCCGCCTCCTCCCGTGCCTGCTCTAATGTGAAAAATGTATTGTGTCCGAAGCTTTCCATGCGCTGACGGTATATGGAAAGCCAGCAGCCCCGCAACCGTCTCCGTGAAAAATGTGGATATGTGTATGGTTCCATCCGCAGCATCACCGGGGAGAGGCCTGATGTATACGCGTCCGGTAGAACCGATGCGGAGCGTGGCGTCATCGAGGGGTGGCTCACATGGCAAGTCGGCCACGCAGAAGGGCGGGCGCTTCCAGCCGCAGGCCCGTGGGGCTGACGGTGACCGCGTTTCTCCACGGTGTCAGCCGCGTTTGGAACCCTGCCGACTGATGCCACCTTTATGACCGGTCGCTTTGAAAGGCAGACCGGCGTTGCTGAGTCCTTTGCTCCGCATGTTCTGCAGGGCAAAGGATTTTTGTTGTGCACGCAGTTCGTTCATCCGTTCCGTGGACTGATGCGCGATTCGCGGTTTCCGTGATTGCTCTGGCTGTGTCATGGCTATAAGAATACGTTCGGTAATGTAGTATGATGGATTTAGTAATGCTTTTACTAAAATCTGATGAGGCATCCATGGGAGGGCGAGGGAGCGATGGCGACCATCAAGGAGATTGCGAAACGTACGGGATTCTCGCAGGCCACGGTGTCGCGTCTGTTGAATGGCGATCCGACGCTGTCCGTGCGTGAGGAGACGCGTCGCGCGATCATCCGCGCCAGCGAGGATTTGGGATACAGCGCCCAGGCCAAGCGTATCGTCATTCCGCACGAAGTAGCCTTGTTGGACAACGAGGAGTCCGACGAAACGCTGCGTGATTCGTATTTTGCCGATTTGCGTTCGGCGCTGGAACATAACGCCAAACAGCAGCGTATGGAGCTCACTGTTTTCCACAGTCTTGACGAGATGTTGAATCAGAAGGGGAAATTCGATGGTTTCATGGCTATCGGCGCCAATGTCATAGCCGAAAGCGACCTTGAGAAGTTGCATGAGGTCATGCCATACGGTGTGTTCATCGATGTGAATCCCGCACCGAACCTGTTTGATTCCGTGCAGCCCGACCTACAGCAGACCGTGCATGACGCGGTCGAAGCATGTGCGAAGGCTGGCATGAAGCGTGTCGGATTCATCGGCGGCAAGGGGAGGCTGACGAATTTTTATGAGGTGGACGAAGAGGGGCGTGCCACATATTTTCGGCGTGAAATGGGCCGTTATGGTCTCGACCTGCGTGGACTGGTGTATTCTGACGGCTTGTTCACCGTGGAGAATGGTCGCAAGCTGGGGGAGCAGTTTATCCGTGACCACAACGGCGCACTGCCTGACGCAGTTATTGTTTCGGCGGACATCATCGCGGTCGGCGTGCTGCAGGCGTTCAACGCGGTTGGTGTGATTGTGCCCCGCGACATCAGCGTCATCAGCATCAACAACCAGACGATTGCCCAGCTGACGTCGCCGCCGTTGAGCACTTTCGCAATCGATCAGAACGAGCTTGCGCGCGTTGCGATTCTCACCTTGGCTGATGCGATTGCCAGCAAGCGCACAGTACGGCAGCATGCGTACCTGTCGACGACGCTGGAAGTGCGAGATAGTTTCGTGCCGGCGCAGCCGAAACGTGAATCGCGGCCAAAATTGCAGACCCGATCGAAGCGATCTGCCCGGTCGAAACGGGCTGCTTAGCGTACGTATGTGCGGAAAAATATGAAAGGCGATTGATGATGCTATGTCATCAATCGCCTTTTGTTTGTCTACTGTCGGCGAAATACCGCGAATCGCACACAATATGACATGTATATGTGCAGAATCGCACAAAATGCGACACGCCCAACAGTGCACAACGCAGATGTTAAATTTTACTAAACAGGGGTAAAGGGATATACTTAACTCATGCGAAATCAAATGATGATTTCCGATTACAGCTTCAATCACAACTTCTAAGGAGAAGTACGATGGCAGAATCCAATGTCGCACCCGCACCGAAGGAGACGCAGCAGTCTGCGAAGCCAACCAGGAAAGGCAGTCTGCTGTCCCGCGTGGCCTATTCATTCGGCAACGTCGGCCAATCCGCCTTCTACAACGCGCTGAGCACCTACTTCATCGTCTACGTCACCAGCTCGCTGTTCTCCGGCGTTGACAAGGCGCTCGCTACCAAGCTCATCGGCGTTATCACCGGCCTTGTGGTTGTCATCCGTATCGCGGAGATCTTCATCGATCCGCTGCTGGGCAACATCATCGATAACACCAAGACCAAGTGGGGTCGTTTCAAGCCATGGCAGCTCATCGGCGGCACCGTTTCCGCCGTTCTGCTCGTGCTGGTCTACACCGGCCTGTTCGGCTTGGTGAACGTCAACACCACGCTGTTCATCGTGCTGTTCGTCATCACCTTCATCGTGCTCGACGTGTTCTACTCCCTGCGCGACATCTCCTATTGGGGCATGATCCCGGCGCTGTCCTCCGACTCCCATGAGCGCTCCACCTACACCGCCCTCGGTTCCTTCGGCGGCTCCATCGGCTACAACGGCCTGACCATCGTGGTCATTCCGATCGTCACTTACTTCAGCTACATCTTCACCGGCAAGCACCAGGAAAGCCAAAGTGGCTGGACCTGCTTCGCCATCATCGTGGCTATTCTCGGCGTCCTCACCGTGTGCTCCGTCGCGTTCGGCACCAAGGAAAGCACCAGCACCCTGCGCGCCAAGGCCGAAGATAACGGTGGTCCACTCGCCGCGTTCAAGGCTCTCGCCCAGAACGACCAGCTGCTGTGGGTCGCCCTGTCCTACCTGCTGTACGCCATCGCCAACGTGGCCACCACCGGCGTGCTCATGTACATGTTCAAGTTCATCCTGAACAACTCCGCCGCCTACTCCATCGTCGGCGTTGTCTCGGTCATCGCCGGCATCATCATGGCGCCGCTGTACCCGATTCTGAACAAGCGCATACCGCGTCGCTACCTGTACCTCGGCGGTATGGTGCTCATGGTCCTCGGCTACCTGCTGTTCATCGTCGGCACCAACAACCTCGCTGTCGTCACCGTCGGCCTGGTGTTCTTCTACCTGCCGCAGACCTTCATCCAGATGACTGCCATCCTCTCCCTGACCGACTCCATCGAATATGGCCAGCTGAAGAACGGCAAACGTAACGAGGCCGTCACCCTGTCCGTGCGTCCGATGCTCGATAAGATCGCAGGCGCCTGCTCCAACGGTATCGTCGGTGCTGTCGCCATCGCCGCCGGCATGATTGGTGACGCCACCGCCGCCGACATGACTGCCGCGAACATCCACACTTTCAAGGTCTGCGCCTTCTATGTGCCGCTGGCTGTCATCATCCTGAGCGGTGTTGTGTTCCTGCTCAAGGTGAAGATCAGCGAGAAGATGCATGCTGACATTGTCGAGCAGCTGGAAACTCAGCTCAACGAAGGCTGATTCGCTTTTGATTGCGATTGAATTTCAATCGTCGCGCTGAAGGAGCCGCATGGTGGACGCCATGCGGCTTTTCGCGTTTCCTACGTTCGTGGTAAGTGCTAGGCTGACGATTTGAAACGTATAGCAATGATCCGTTATCAGCGGGGAGCTTCCGGAAGAACGGTCGGCGCTTTTGGGTGCGGCCTAGTAGAACCGGCGGGATCGGCCCGAACAGCCGAACGTCAAGCGGTCGTATGAAACCTGTGCAGGGAAGCCTGCGTAAGAAAACAGGGGAGTGCGGCAAGCGAGGTGGTACCGCGGTGTCGGACGTGCGCAATCGCACGAAAATCATCGTCCTCGTAAAGTAAGTAATGAAACCGCCAAACGAGGAGCATACGGTGAGCGAATCCACCAATCATGTGTATCCGAAGGCTGCTGCCGGTGAGCAGAGCGCCAATGTCGCGCCGAACCCCAGCTTCCCCAAGCTTGAGGAGTCCGTGCTTGACTACTGGGACAAGGACGGCACCTTCCAGAAGTCCATCGAACGCCGTCCTTCCGGCGATCACAGCCAGAACGAATTCGTCTTCTTCGACGGTCCGCCGTTCGCCAACGGCCTGCCGCACTATGGCCACCTGCTGACCGGTTACGCGAAGGACGTCATCCCGCGTTACCAGACCATGAAGGGCCACCGCGTCAACCGCGTGTTCGGCTGGGACACGCACGGTCTGCCGGCCGAGCTTGAAGCCCAGAAGGAACTGGGCATCGACTCCGTCGACCAGATCAAGGAACTGGGCATCGACAAGTTCAACGACGCCTGCCGCGCGTCCGTGCTCAAGTACACGAACGAGTGGAAGGACTACGTGCACCGTCAGGCCCGTTGGGTCGATTTCGAGCACGGCTACAAGACCCTGAACATCACGTACATGGAGTCCGTGATGTGGGCCTTCAAGCAGCTGTACGACAAGGGTCTGGCCTACCAGGGCTACCGCGTGCTGCCGTACTGCCCGAAGGACCAGACGCCGCTGTCCGCGCACGAGCTGCGCATGGACGCCGACGTGTATCAGGACCGTCAGGACACCACCGTGTCCGTGGCCGTGAAGCTGCGCGACGAGGAGGATGCCTACGCCGTCTTCTGGACCACCACTCCGTGGACCGTTCCGACCAACTTCGCCATCGTGGTCGGCGCTGACATCGACTACGTCGAGGTGCGTCCGACCGAAGGCAAGTTCGCTGGCAAGAAGTTCTACCTCGGCAAGCCGCTGCTTGGCTCCTACGAGAAGGAACTTGGCGAGAACTACGAGATCGTGCGCGAGCTTAAGGGCGCCGAAATGGAAGGTTGGCGTTACTACCCGGTCTTCCCGTACTTCGCAGGCGACGAGAACGCCGCCGAGGGCAAGGTGCCGGGGCCGGAAGGCTACCAGATCTTCACCGCCGACTACGTCGACACCGTTGAAGGTACCGGCCTGGTCCATCAGGCCCCCTACGGCGAGGACGATATGAACACGCTCAACGCCAAGGGCATCAAGAGCGTGGACGTGCTCGACGCGGGCTGCAAGTTCACGTCGCTGTGCCCGGATTACGAGGGCATGTACGTGTTCGACGCCAACAAGCCGATCCTGCGCAACCTGCGCGCCGGTGACGGCCCGCTGGCCCGCATCCCCGAAGAGCAGCGCGCCATCCTCTTCCAGGAGAAGAGCTACGTGCACTCCTACCCGCACTGCTGGCGTTGCGCCACCCCGCTGATCTACAAGCCGGTGAGCTCCTGGTTCGTGGCCGTCACCAAGATCAAGGACCGCCTGCTCGAACTCAACCAGCAGATCAACTGGATTCCGAACAACGTGAAGGACGGCCAGTTCGGCAAGTGGCTGGCGAACGCACGCGATTGGTCGATCTCCCGCAACCGTTTCTGGGGCTCTCCGATCCCGGTATGGGTTTCGGACGATCCGAAGTACCCGCGTGTGGACGTGTACGGTTCACTCGATGAGCTCAAGGCCGACTTCGGCGATTATCCGCGCGATCATGAGGGCAACATCAACATGCACCGCCCGTACATCGACGAGCTGACCCGCGTCAACCCGGACGATCCGACCGGCAAGAGCCACATGCACCGCATCAGCGACGTGATGGACTGCTGGTTCGAATCCGGTTCGATGAGCTTCGCCCAGTACCACTATCCGTTCGAAAACAAGGAAACCTTCGAACAGCACTTCCCGTGCGACTACATCGTGGAATACATCGGCCAGACCCGTGGCTGGTTCTACGTGCAGCACGTCATGGCCACCGCCCTGTTCGACAGGCCGGCGTTCAAGAACGTGATCTGCCACGGCATAGTGCTCGGCTCCGACGGACAGAAGATGTCGAAGCATCTGCGCAACTATCCGGACGTGAACGGCGTGTTCAACGACTTCGGCTCCGACGCCATGCGCTGGTTCCTCATGAGCTCGCCGATCCTGCGCGGCGGCAACCTTATCGTCACCGCCGATGGCATCCGCGACACCGTCCGCCAGGTCATGCTGCCGGTGTGGAGTTCCTACTACTTCTTCACGCTGTACGCGAACGCGGCCGGGTACGACGCGCGCAAGCTTCGCGCCGACGAAGTTGCATCGCTGCCGGAAATGGACCGTTACCTGCTGGCCCGTACCCACCGACTGGTCGAAAAGACCCAGTCCTCGCTGGACCAGTTCCTGATCTCCGATGCATGCGACGCCGTGTCCGACTTCATCGACATGATCACCAACTGGTACATCCGCAACAACCGCGACCGCTTCTGGAACGAGGACGCCAACGCGTTCAACACCTTGTACACCGTGCTTGAGGTGTTCATGCGCGTCCTTGCGCCGCTTGCCCCGATGGAAGCCGAATCCGTGTGGCGCGGCCTGACCGGAGGCGAATCCGTGCATCTGGCCGACTGGCCGTTCCTGGCCGACGAGAAGACCGGCGAAGCCACCGAACTTGGCCGCGTGCTCGTCGACGATCCGGCTTTGGTGAACGCCATGGAAAAGGTGCGCGAGGTCGTCTCCAGCACCCTGTCCATGCGTAAGGCGAAGCAGATCCGCGTGCGCCAGCCGCTGAGCAAGCTCACCGTGGTGGTGGAGGATACCGCCGCCGTGGCCGCGTACGACGAGATTCTGAAGTCCGAGCTCAACGTCAAGAACGTGGAGCTGTGCACGCTTGAGGATGCGGGCTCCCAGGGCCTGAAGATCATCCACGAGCTGCGCGTGAACGCCCGCGTTGCAGGCAAGCGCCTGCGCAAGGACGTGCAGTTCGCCATCAAGGCCTCCAAGTCCGGCGCATGGCATGTGGACGCTTCCGGCGCTCCGGTGTGCGAGACCCCGAACGGCGACATTACGCTGGAAGAGGGCGAGTACGAGCTGATCAACAGCGTGGAGGAACAGAACGCCGAAGAGGCCGCCAACTCCGTGTCCGCGGCCCTGCCGACCGGCGGTTTCGTGATCCTCGACACCGAGCTGAACGACGATCTGGTTGCCGAAGGCTACGCCCGCGACGTGATCCGCTCCGTGCAGGACGCCCGTAAGGCCGCTGGCCTGGAAATTTCCGACCGCATCACGCTGAAGGTGACCGTGCCCGCGGACGATGTGGCCAAGGTCGAACAGTTCAAGGACCTCGTGGCGCATGACACCTCGTCCGACAGTGTAAGCGTCGAAGCCGGCGCCGAGCTGGGCGTGGAGGTTGCTAAGGTCTGAGGTGGTTGGCTGGGTGGCTGACTGACGATAGTATGTGGGGGTGTGTTTCTCCTGTCGAGTTTGGCAGGAGAAACACACCCCCTACTACTATTTGTGTTGGGGCGTACTACGTATGCACAGGTATTTGGCGACGATAATCTTCGAATCAATCATACGGTAATCTTCGAATCAATCATTTCGTTTTTATCTTTTGCTGGAATGCGGTAGAGTAAAGACTATTCAGGGGGGTATCTGTAAAGGAGCAGGTTATGGTTCTATTAGCTCGTAAAGATGAGGAAGGCAATACTCAGGCTTTGTATGACCATCTTCATGGTGCAGGAAGATTGGCTAGTGGTTTCGAGGATGAATTCGCTGATATTTCACGTACGGCAGCCGTCTTGCATGATGTCGGGAAGGTTGCTCAGCAGTTCCAAACATATCTGTTATCGGATGATGGGCATAGGGGAGATGTGCAGCATGCCCGTCAAGGGGCGTTTGTCGTCAATGATTTTTTCGAGTCGAAAGGGGAAATTGAAGAGATAGCAAAGGAAATTCTTGAGCTTGCCATTTCTAAACATCACGGAGGTCTTCCTGATTGCATTGACGAGTCCGGGAATAGAGCTTTTCTTCTTGGGTTCACGGAGTCGGACAAAAGCAACGAGAAGTATGCGTATCAAGAAATCAAGCGGGGGCTTAACGGTTTGGCGCTCGATCTGCAATCGAATTTCCGAGGTTCAGCGGAAGATATCGCTTGTTTCCTGAAGAAAATTAAATCGCTGAGGCTGTCGAAAGATAGCATATACTTCTATCTAGGTTTGCTCGTTAAACTGATTTATTCGCGACTGGTGGATGCGGATAGGACGGATGCTGCTTGTTTCGAGACCCGAAAACAGTATCGGCCTAATGCGGTTGATTGGCAGAATCTGATTAGTCGACTCGATAAAAGCATGAGATCTTTTGATTCGAGTTCGGAAATAAACAGGATAAGACATCAGATTAATGAACAGTGTTGTTTGGCGGGGGCGCGGGAAACCGGGATTTATCGTTTGTCGATTCCGACTGGCGGCGGTAAAACGTTGGCGTCGCTAAATTTTGCGTTGCATCATGCGCTGAAGACAGGAAAGCGCCGGATCATTTACGTGATTCCATATTTGTCTATCACAACTCAGACGGCAAAGACTTTCCGAGATGTACTTGGTCTGAACTCTGATAGCGATGTTCTATTGGAGCATTACTCCACTGCAGGTATGCAACGTTCCGCTGATGTAGCGGATAATGCGTCGAGTGAGTTTGAGGATGCCGGGGAGCATCAGCGCAAGTTGGCGGCAGAGCGTTGGGACAATCCGATAATTGTTACCACTATGGTGGAATTCCTTGAGACTGTCATGTCTGCTCGCGGAACCAAACTCCGGAAATTCCATAATATGGCCGACAGTGTCATCATTTTTGATGAAATACAGTCGTTGCCGATGAACACAATCAATCTGTTCAATGAGATCGTCAGCTTCCTATCGAAGATTACCAATTCAACGATTCTTTTGTGCTCTGCGACGCAGCCGTTACTTGAAAAAACCAAACGAGAGAATCTGCTTCTTTCGGAAAAGCCTGATCTTATTGCTGAAACGGAAAGCTATGAAGACAAGCTTCGACGTACAAGAATTGTTGCTTCAGCTGAAAATAAAAGCTGCGATGAACTAGGGCAGATTATTTATCAGCAGGCGCGGAAGAACGGCAATTGCTTAGCAATCGTCAACCTGAAAAAGGAAGCGCGTGAGATTTTCCAATGCTTGGAACGACTTGATGTGAATCATGAGTTTGAGCTGATTCATCTCAGTACTGCCATGTGTGGAAGGCATAGAACGGATTGTCTGAACAGAATCGGTGCGCTGCTTGATCCAGGCAATCCGAAACCTGTGATTTGTGTGAGCACACAGCTTATTGAGGCAGGTGTTGACATTTCGTTTGCTTGCGTGGTCAGGGCGATGGCTGGTCTGGACAGTATTATGCAGGCCGCTGGGCGTTGCAATAGGAATGGTGAATCGGTAGAACCAAAGAATGTGTATGTCTATCCATTGAAAGATGAAGACAGCATGGAAAGGTATCTGCCGGATATCGCAATGGGTAAGCAGCTCACTTTACAGATTATGGAGAACTACCCAGGAAAGGATTTGCTGTCTTCGAATATTCTGGAACAGTACTATGACATGCTTCTCCGTAAGAAGGACGGTAATGGTAAAGGAGGCTATACGGATTGCCCAATTCGGGGAAGGGCGGAGGGAGCGACGACTGCTTATGATCTGTTATCCTTCAACGAATGTGATCGATCTCAATTCACGAATACTACGGGAGGAAAGTACGGTTTGTGCTTTGCTCAGGCTTTTCAGACGGTTAGCGATAACTTCCATGTAATTCCGGATGTCACGCACAATGTTGTGGTCCCGTATGGTCAGGCGACTGAGTTACTTGATATGCTCCACAGGGGAGAATTGTCCGAGAAAATCTCAGTGCTAAGGCGGTTGCAGGAATATACGGTTTCTCTGTTCGATGATGACTATCGTGATTTGGATAGGAAGCATGCAATTTCGTTAGCAAATGAGGATTTTGGAGTTATCAGCGATGCGCTAAATGCGACAAATGTTCAGTATGCAAAAATTTTCTCAAGGGTTCTGAGAGGATATGAGGGTGCGGAGGATCTGAAGAAGCACAATGATCCGATGGTTGTCGTCATCTTGGATGCTGCTACAACGGGGCGTTTAGGCGTAACGTTCTACTGCGAGCTTCAGAAGGACGAATACATTAAGCGCATACTGCAATGGCATGTCGATGCAGCTTGGCCTCTTACATCTTTCAAAAAAAGCATCGTGGAGGGAGCTGAGCGGGTTAATGTCGTTCAGTATGAAGGGGCCCCATCGTTCACTGACATTATCAACTGTGCTTGTGACACGTCTGATAGGAGCAGCAAGAGCTATAAACGCTTCGCGAAAGATGTGAAGGAACGGCTTATTGAATGTATGTTTGGCGGAGCGCAATTTCCCATGTCGATTTTGAATGCCGCATGCCATAAGGTCACCAGGCCTATGGGATACGACAATATCAGGGTCTGGCGTCGTGATTTTGAAATCGCTTGCAGCCTATGGAAAAAACACTATATCGATGAAACAAGAAAACAGCATAGACAGGAGGATGTAATAACCATGTATCTTGAACCGAATCGAGATGATCGTGATTACCTGTATGGAAGGTTGTTGGCGCTTGCCGACAATTTCGAGGAAAGCGTCTTGCGTAAGCAGGGAGTCAAGGACCGTCCAACCAATGCAATCAAATTGATGAGCAATTTCACGGCGAAGCCCTATACGACGTGGGGCACATTGTGGAAGCAGCTTACGCCATACCTTAAATCGGCAAACGGTGGTTCCTGGTTCCGTAATGAGGTCGATGATGTTATGGCTTTGTTTAAGGAAGGTGATTTTGAAGATAATAAGGCGCTTTCGCCAATGTTTCTTCTGGGATATTCATGTCAGCGGAGAGCATCTAGGCGTAAAGCGCAAGAGATTTCTCAAAAGAATAATAGCAACAACTGACTTTTGTAATTATCAGAGTCGATTCATCGCCTATAAGTAAGGAGTATGTGATTATGGCAGCTTTGGAAAATAAGATTGATTTTGCGATTGCCTTTGAGGTGAATAACGCAAATCCCAATGGTGATCCGTTGAATGGTAATCGCCCGAGAACGACGTCAGAAGGGCTGGGTGAGGTTTCCGACGTCGCCTTGAAGAGGAAGATCCGCAACCGTCTGCAGGATGCAGGAGAATCAGTCTTTGTACAGTCTGATGATCGTTCCGATGATGGTGCCAAATCGCTGTCGGACAGGTTCAATACATATCTGAAGACCTTGCCGAAGGATGAGCAGAAGCAGAAGAATGTAGTCTTCGGTAAGGTGTGCGAGCGTTGGCTTGATGTGCGGTCCTTTGGTCAGGTTTTCGCCTTTAAGAAGGCCAAGGATACCGATGAGGTTTCGATTGGCGTACGCGGACCGGTCTCGATTCAGCCGGCATTCTCCATTAATCCCATTGCAATTGACGATGTGCAAATCACTAAATCGGTCAACAGCGAGACTACGGATTCCGGTAAAAAATCATCCGACACCATGGGCATGAAGTATCGCGTCTCTGGACGCGCCGTATATGTAACTTATGGAAGCATTAGCCCCCAGCTGGCGGAAAGAACAGGTTTCAGCGCAGAGGATGCAGAGAAAATCAAGGAAGCTCTGGTCACGCTGTTCGAGAATGATGAGAGTTCGGCACGTCCGTCGGGATCGATGGAAGTGCTGGATGTCGTCTGGTTTGCACATAACTGCAAGGGGGGGCAGTATTCTTCGGCCAAAGTTCATCGTTCCGTTTCCGTTGACGCGGATGGAACCGTGAATGTAGATGACGCTTCCATTCCAGGCCTTCGCTACGAAGTAATCGAAGGCCGCTGATTACAACGTCCAAGCCTAGATGAGAGGTGCTTATATGAAAGGGCCAGATGGTTATTCAGAAGAAGATTGGCTGGCCCTTTCGGGTATTCAGCATTTCTCATTCTGCAAGCGTCAATGGGCGCTTATTCATATCGAGCAGCTGTGGTCAGAAAATTATCTGACCACAGCGGGGCATCTGGAACATGAACGCGCCCACGATTATGCGGCTTCTGAATCTCGCGGCGATATGCTGATCATGCGGGATTTGAGAGTTTATTCGCGAGCGCTCGGCATAACTGGAGCCTGTGATGTTGTGGAATTCCATAAGTCTAATGATGGTGTTCCGCTTCACGGAAGAGATGAATTGTGGTTGCCATATCCGATTGAATACAAACACGGCAAATCCAAAACGATTGATGCTGATCGTTTACAGCTATGCGCGGAAGCGATGTGCTTGGAAGAAATGCTCGCGTGTGATATTCCTGAAGGTGCTTTGTTCTATCAGCAGACAAAACGTCGTGAGCGGGTAAAATTTGACGAAGATCTTCGCAACATGGTCGAAGCTGACTTCTTGCAAATGCATGATCTTTTCTCCCGTGGATGGACTCCCAAAGTGAAACAGACCAGATCGTGTTCGGCATGTTCTCTACGGGATTTGTGCCTGCCTGAATTACGGAAGATGAAATCGGCAAAAGCATATATCGAAGAACGGCTCAAGGAAAGCGGGGAGTGATGAAGCAGCTGTTAAACACGTTGTTTGTGATGACAGAAGATGCCTATCTTGCCTTGGAGAACGATAATGTTGTGATTTATCAGAATGACCAAACCTTGGCGAAAGTGCCATTACGGTCAATTGAAGGAATCATGTGTTTCTCGTATAAGGGTGCTTCGCCTGCTCTTATGGGGCGCTGCGGCAAACTGGGCGTTTCTATGGCATTCTATTCACCGAGAGGTCATTATTACTGTTCCGTGTTAGGGGAGGAGAATCGTAATGTGCTACTTCGCCGTGAACAATTTCGAGTCGCGGATGACGAACAAAAATCTTTGCGTTATGCGAAATCTTTCATTGTTGGCAAGCTTTACAATGCGAAATGGGTGCTCGAACGCACGAAACGTGATCATGCTTTGCGGGTGAACATCGACCGACTTGCCGAGCAGAGCGGCAAATTGTCGGCGGCATTGTCAAAAGCTCGAAAAAGCTTGACGATTGATGAGTTGAGGGGTGTCGAAGGGCTTGCTGCCAAAGATTATTTCTACGCTTTTGACGATTTGGTTCTGAAGAATAAAGATGATTTCTTTTTCACCAGTAGGTCGAGGAGACCTCCGCTGGACAGGCTGAATGCATTATTGTCTTTTTGCTACTCCATATTGACGAATGATTGCATTGCGGCTTTGCAAGGTGTGGGGTTGGATCCGTATGTTGGTTTTATGCATACGGATCGGCCGGGGAGAGCCTCTCTGGCATTGGATCTGGTTGAAGAGTTTCGCCCGGTGTTGGCTGACCGCTTCGTTCTGACATTGGTTAATACAGGCGCTGTTAAGCCGGGGGATTTTGAAATACGGGAGAATGGCGGGGTGCTGCTGTCTGATTTCGGGCGGAAGAAAGTGCTTACGGCGTGGCAGAAAAAGAAGAGTGATCAGATTCTTCATCCGTTCCTGCAAGAAAAAATTTCGTGGGGATTGGTTCCGTATGTGCAAGCGCTGCTGCTAGCTCGATCGTTGCGGGGTGATCTTGATGATTACCCGCCATTTATGTGGAAGTAAAAGGTGCGTAGCTGTGTGTGGCGGTATGCGATGATTCGTGGTGATGTGTTATTGGAGGTGAAAAACCATGATGGTTGTGGTTGCGTACGATGTGAGTACGGAAACCCCTGAGGGGAAGCGTCGTCTTCGTTTGGTGGCGAAGACATGCATGAAATACGGACAGCGTGTACAGAACAGTGTTTTCGAATGCTCGGTGAGTCCTTCCGATTATCTGGTGTTGGTACACGATTTGTTGAAGATTGCCAATATTGATGAGGACAGTCTGCGCTTTTATAAACTTGGCTCTCGATATGCGGATAGGATTGAGCGTTATGGGCGTGAACGGAGTTTGCCGGTTAATGATGTGATGATGATATAGCACAGGGTAAAATGGCATGGTGTCATAACGATATGGTGTGGGGTATGCCGGGTTGAGTGTTTGAGTGTGACGTGTGACGTCCGGCATCTGGAGCGTGTTCTCTAGCCGGCGGTATTGTGGTTTCGGCAAGGTGGCCGGTCTTGAAATGGTGTTTGTGCGAAGTGGAAGCGCTCATGATGAGGGGTGCCTTTCGCACCTGAAAAACTGTCGAAATCCGAATTGTGATTTTCGTGGGCGTTTGAAAACTAAATAGTGGACATTAAAATGAGACAGAAAGACAGCTGCTCGTTTTAGGCATGTTGTTCGTCGTACCGGTGGTGTTGTTTGATATGCTTAAAGCCAAGCAGCTGGCTTGCGTCTCAGAAAGTGGACAAAAATGTCCAGCTGCACGGTCGCTCTCCTTACGGAGAGCGTGGATTGAAATTCAGATCAACCAACCCAAGTGCTCCGGGAGGGAGTCGCTCTCCTTACGGAGAGCGTGGATTGAAATACGGATTGCGGAATTGACGCGGCGGTCGAGCCAAGTCGCTCTCCTTACGGAGAGCGTGGATTGAAATAAACTCATGGCCCTTACTCCTAACTTGGATTAAGGTCGCTCTCCTTACGGAGAGCGTGGATTGAAATTGTTGGTTTTGAGGTCTCGGCATAAGGGACTCATGTCGCTCTCCTTACGGAGAGCGTGGATTGAAATATGTCAGCAAAAAAGAGCTGACAAAAATAACAACGTCGCTCTCCTTACGGAGAGCGTGGATTGAAATCGGATATGAACGCCGAGAACGGCGGTATTCCGGTGTCGCTCTCCTTACGGAGAGCGTGGATTGAAATAATGATTTCAACGATTTGATGACGAAGAACAATGGTCGCTCTCCTTACGGAGAGCGTGGATTGAAATTCAAAGCGTCCCGCGTGGTCGAACTCGTCAACGAGTCGCTCTCCTTACGGAGAGCGTGGATTGAAATACGGATTGCGGAATTGACGCGACGGCCAACCGAAGTCGCTCTCCTTACGGAGAGCGTGGATTGAAATCTTGCCCGTGTCTCGACTGGATGAGACCTGCAGAAGTCGCTCTCCTTACGGAGAGCGTGGATTGAAATACCGGCTGCGGAATTGACGCGGCGGTGAAGCCGAGTCGCTCTCCTTACGGAGAGCGTGGATTGAAATAGGAGGACTTCTGGGAGCAGGTCGCGAAGCCCTGTCGCTCTCCTTACGGAGAGCGTGGATTGAAATTCGGCAAAAACTCCATACTCGGCCGATTTTGCATGTCGCTCTCCTTACGGAGAGCGTGGATTGAAATAACGTCGGCGACGGCCTCGACTCCTACAACACCGGTCGCTCTCCTTACGGAGAGCGTGGATTGAAATTTCCATGACAAGTTCGGCTTGTCGTCTGATTTTGGTCGCTCTCCTTACGGAGAGCGTGGATTGAAATGAGCAGGAGACTTCCGATTTCCTCTGCCTCGGCGGTCGCTCTCCTTACGGAGAGCGTGGATTGAAATTACGCAGTGGACTTCGGTGCCGGAATCCTCGCCGAGTCGCTCTCCTTACGGAGAGCGTGGATTGAAATATGGCCATGCGGCCGCGGCGCCACCACGGCGTGGCCGGTCGCTCTCCTTACGGAGAGCGTGGATTGAAATAGGTCGTGTCCGAGGAGGATGCGGCCAAGGCCGTGTCGCTCTCCTTACGGAGAGCGTGGATTGAAATTCGGCGGTCACGGAATCCACGGCGAGATGCTTTGGTCGCTCTCCTTACGGAGAGCGTGGATTGAAATCTGCACTTCAAGCAGAAGTGCCGCGTCTCCGAGGTCGCTCTCCTTACGGAGAGCGTGGATTGAAATAGTCCGGCCGAAAACAATGCGCTGACCCGCAAGATGTCGCTCTCCTTACGGAGAGCGTGGATTGAAATCAATCCGGGCACTATCCTCAAGACCTTGCTGGACGTCGCTCTCCTTACGGAGAGCGTGGATTGAAATGACCTTGTGGATTGACACCACGAATGGCGCGAACGTCGCTCTCCTTACGGAGAGCGTGGATTGAAATGTATTGTTGGTGTTAAGCGTTGTCGATTGGATAGTCGCTCTCCTTACGGAGAGCGTGGATTGAAATACGAGGGCTCTCGACTCGCAGAAGGCCGTGAAGAGTCGCTCTCCTTACGGAGAGCGTGGATTGAAATGACGATGATCTGGACGACCTGTCGGAGCGTATGGGTCGCTCTCCTTACGGAGAGCGTGGATTGAAATTTGAGGTGTCGTTTCCGTCAACGGCGCGTGTCCGGTCGCTCTCCTTACGGAGAGCGTGGATTGAAATTATGACACCTTGGAAATCTCTCAGACACTTTTGCGTCGCTCTCCTTACGGAGAGCGTGGATTGAAATGTCTGAGTCACTGCAAGAGTAGTGTACTCAACCGTCGCTCTCCTTACGGAGAGCGTGGATTGAAATAACAAGCCGCGTTGAAAACCGTCCTTGACATGAAGTCGCTCTCCTTACGGAGAGCGTGGATTGAAATAAGTCCAATCGTCCGGTATACCCCGGCACATATCGTCGCTCTCCTTACGGAGAGCGTGGATTGAAATACCGTTTTTCGTCTCGAATGCGATGGTAAGCAGTCGCTCTCCTTACGGAGAGCGTGGATTGAAATACACTAGACAAAAAAAACAATCTCCGCACCGTCAACGTCGCTCTCCTTACGGAGAGCGTGGATTGAAATAGTGGCACGTTATCCGCATAGTCAGTGACGCCGAGTCGCTCTCCTTACGGAGAGCGTGGATTGAAATGTTGCCAGCGTGTTAGACAATTGCTGACTGTTAGAGTCGCTCTCCTTACGGAGAGCGTGGATTGAAATCAGAAGGCCGGCAACGGCATCAAGGACGGTGCGGGTCGCTCTCCTTACGGAGAGCGTGGATTGAAATGATGTGATGCGGACGTGAGCGACGCCGATTTGCGTCGCTCTCCTTACGGAGAGCGTGGATTGAAATCAACTGAAGCTTTACAACGCCGACCAGCCTTGCCGTCGCTCTCCTTACGGAGAGCGTGGATTGAAATTTGATAAAACGTTTTACTTAACATATCGCACCAGTCGCTCTCCTTACGGAGAGCGTGGATTGAAATATCTTATTATTTTCGACGAAATCTTTCCGGATAAGTCGCTCTCCTTACGGAGAGCGTGGATTGAAATTGGACTGGCGAAGGCTCCACCGATACCATCGTTGTCGCTCTCCTTACGGAGAGCGTGGATTGAAATAATTGCGTCGTGTTGGCGTTGATGTAGTCGCATGTCGCTCTCCTTACGGAGAGCGTGGATTGAAATTGTAATTGTATTGCATGATGCTGTCACGAATGCGTCGCTCTCCTTACGGAGAGCGTGGATTGAAATCAGTGGGATGAAATGCTGGAAACCACGAACTCCGTCGCTCTCCTTACGGAGAGCGTGGATTGAAATCTGAAATGGCGTTAACGGACAGTCAGAAGCTTTAGTCGCTCTCCTTACGGAGAGCGTGGATTGAAATTGTAGGGTTTATCGGCAATTGTTGGGAACTCCGCGTCGCTCTCCTTACGGAGAGCGTGGATTGAAATAGCAAGAGCCAACGCATCGGATGGTCCTTCACGGTCGCTCTCCTTACGGAGAGCGTGGATTGAAATACCTGGACGATGCAGATTCTCCCGCAGCACCAGCGTCGCTCTCCTTACGGAGAGCGTGGATTGAAATAACGCTCTCCGTATCATCGGACGTGTTCGAAAGGTCGCTCTCCTTACGGAGAGCGTGGATTGAAATCGTACCGGTATTCCTACCGGTAAAGATAAGAAGTAAGAGTCGCTCTCCTTACGGAGAGCGTGGATTGAAATAGGGTAATTATTATGCGTTTGTCGTAACGAAGGAGTCGCTCTCCTTACGGAGAGCGTGGATTGAAATCAGCAATTGGCGTCTAAGACGCATTCGAAGATTGTCGCTCTCCTTACGGAGAGCGTGGATTGAAATACGAAGAATATCGTTGATCTTTGCCCCTTGAGCGGTCGCTCTCCTTACGGAGAGCGTGGATTGAAATACGAAGAATATCGTTGATCTTTGCCCCTTGAGCGGTCGCTCTCCTTACGGAGAGCGTGGATTGAAATTCTATGCGCAATGGGTATATCGAAGAAGGGCTTGGTCGCTCTCCTTACGGAGAGCGTGGATTGAAATAGCACTAGGATGAACGCCTTTCTTTGCTTCGCTGAGGTCGCTCTCCTTACGGAGAGCGTGGATTGAAATATTCCAACGGTTTAACCTCACTTGAGGGTCACTGTCGCTCTCCTTACGGAGAGCGTGGATTGAAATTATATCCCCAACTACAATGAGGCAGGGGCGGACAGTCGCTCTCCTTACGGAGAGCGTGGATTGAAATTCCATGGCCAGTCCGGCGTCGAGGATGCGCTGCGTCGCTCTCCTTACGGAGAGCGTGGATTGAAATGCCGAGCATGGCGACATGATTCGCCCGCAATACGCGTCGCTCTCCTTACGGAGAGCGTGGATTGAAATTCGCATACCTGCGAATCAACCTCCCCAAGTCGCGGGTCGCTCTCCTTACGGAGAGCGTGGATTGAAATATTTTGTGGCCTCCAGATATGGGTTTTCGCTTGTGTCGCTCTCCTTACGGAGAGCGTGGATTGAAATCTTTTCGAGGGCGTCAAGTCGTGCGGAAACGTGTCGCTCTCCTTACGGAGAGCGTGGATTGAAATCGCGTTCCATCGAAATTTTTTCGCAAAAGGTTTGTCGCTCTCCTTACGGAGAGCGTGGATTGAAATAGTTTCGCCCGATACGTTTCGTCAAAAATCGGAGTCGCTCTCCTTACGGAGAGCGTGGATTGAAATATCGACACCCACCGGGCCGAGATCAACGACATGAGTCGCTCTCCTTACGGAGAGCGTGGATTGAAATATCGAGGTTTGAGCAACAGACGAACTCTGCTGTTGTCGCTCTCCTTACGGAGAGCGTGGATTGAAATGGCTACATCATCCCGAGCTGGCGTGATCCGCTCAAGTCGCTCTCCTTACGGAGAGCGTGGATTGAAATTTGATGGTGATCTCACCGAGCTTGCCGGTGGTGCCGGTCGCTCTCCTTACGGAGAGCGTGGATTGAAATTCACAGCTCAAGGCGCATACCCGGTCGGCTCGAGTCGCTCTCCTTACGGAGAGCGTGGATTGAAATATCGTAATTATCGGAATTGCGCGGGGTTTCCATGTCGCTCTCCTTACGGAGAGCGTGGATTGAAATTAGGTGTAACAGTGTATGCAGTGGTTTTTGGAGTGTCGCTCTTCTTACGGAGAGCGTGGATTGAAATGAGTTTGGGAAGCTCGTATCTGACGGCCTCGCTATGTCGCTCTCCTTACGGAGAGTGTGGATTGAAATAACGGGGTAGTACTGAAATACTGCATGGCGCGGTGGTCGCTCTCCTTACGGAGAGCGTGGATTGAAATATCGCCATGCAATCATCCGACTACCTCGCGGTCGGGTCGCTTTCCTTACGGAGAGCGTGGATTGAAATATCGACCATAATCAGTCTCCTTACCAGTAGAGGGGTCGCTCTCCTTACGGAGAGCATGGATTGAAATCGACCGGAGCGGGTGCGCGGCGGCGCTCTGGTGTGTTTCTGCAAGTTGGCATCCACAGTATAGGCACTATTTTTCAGCAGCATAGGCAGCTGGTCTCCAACAGAAACTGCGACGTCGGAATCCGCCACCCTTTTCTTCCTAGCTATCTGGTCATGAGGGCGTGCTCGCTACGGTAGGAGCCTCCCTCGAATCTGACGAGCCTTCCGTGGTGCACGGTGCGGTCGATCAACGCGGCGGCCATGTTCTTGTCGCCGAGCACGCGCCCCCAGCCGGAGAACTCGATGTTCATGATATGGGCCATGCTCCGGGTCTCGTAGGAATCCGATATGACCTGGAACAGGAACCTGGAGCCCTCCTTGTCGATCGGCATGTAGCCGAACTCGTCGATGATCAGGAGCCTCGCCCTGGCGATCTGCCGGAGCTCCGTGTCGAGCCGGTCTTCCCGTTTCGCGCGGCGCAGCATCATAAGCAGCCCGGTCGCGGTGAAGAACCTGACAGGTATCGCGCGCATGTACGCGAGCCTGCCCAACGCGACCGCGAGATGCGTCTTGCCGGTGCCGACGGGCTCGTAGAGCACGAGTGGATTGGCAACAGCGTGTTGGACGGTTTCTTAGAGGACGAGTCCCTGTTCGGTGAATTCCTTCGGACTCCGGTATCCGAGGGTGGAGTGGAGCCGCTGGTTGTCGGACCACCACACGTAGTCGTTGAGGTCATGCCTCAGCTGCTCGATCGTGGTGTAGTGGTTCCGGTACACGAGCTCCTTCTTCAGCGGCCTGTTCGTCGATTCGACCACGGCGTTGTCGTAGGGGTTGCCCTTGTGTGACAGCGATTTTTTGATGTCGAACACGTCGAGCACCGCGGCGGGCGTCACCTCGCCCCTCGCGTTCCTGCGTCCCGCGCCGGTGGCGTTGTCCATGACGATCACTGGCGGGACTCCGCCGATGTGCTCGAACACCTCGACCAGCCCGTGGCACAGGCATTCCGCGTTCTCCCCGGGCAGGCTCGTCACGTACCGCATGTTCGAATGGGGGAACGTGACGACCAGGCAGTGGTCGTCCACGAGCTCGCCGGCGATGCGGGCCTTCGCCACGCCGAAATCGATCTGCGCGACGCCGGGCGCCCAGACGAGCTCGCCGTATCCGTCGGAACCTCTCCGGTTCGCCTCGCGCCAGCGTCTCACGTACCCCGGCGTCGTCGTGTACTCGCCGTCGTACTCGGTCTCCGCGCGGAGCCTGTCGTGCACGCGTTTGGCGGTGTGGCGCTGCTTGCGTGGCGGCCTGCGGTCGGCCTCGAGCCATCCGTCGACCAACGCCGCGTACGGGTCGATCTTGGAGCCCTGGCGCCTGTCCATGGGCGGTTTCGGCGTCATGTCGTCCATATCGGCGTATTTCGCGACAGTGGCGCGGTCCACGTCCGGCCTCCTTGCGATCTCCGACTTGGACACTCCCTGACGGTCCAGTCTCCTGATATCTTGCGGTTTGGCATCGGTATCGCCATCGTCCTTTCCTTCCCGAGCGCCGCCGGCTGCAGCCGGCGGATTTGTTTTTGGGCTGCGTCTCGGGAATATACAGGCACGGCGGGCTGGTGCCTGTTTTCGTCTGGGCGGTCATATGGTGCAGTTTCCGCTGGAAACCAGCAGCCTATGCTGCGGAAAAATAGTGCAGAAATTGCTTAAGAAAAATTGAAGCAAAACAGGTTAAGCAGTTGTCTCATCCCATACGGGATGCGTGGATTGAAATGATGCTGCCGTAGGGCAACCAGAAAAAGGGGAAGTCGCATCCCATACGGGATGCGTGGATTGAAATACGATAAGCGTGTACGACCGGACCTTCACTACCGGTCGTATCCCATATGGGATACGTGTATTGAGATGGTCCGCTTTTGAACTGCCGTTTTTTGATTTATCGCTCACTTCACATGACATATGTCGGTTTGGTCAGTTAATTTGTGAATATTCGACCATACGACTAGAGTGGCCTGTGGCTTTCCGTTCGGCTTCTTTGCTGGCTGGAAGTTTTGCACAGACTTGATTTGTATCTGCCGTGTGCCTGCGTTGTATTTACATCGCGCCAGCATGTGTGCGGAAGCAGATCGCAAGCGAATGGTTCTCAGTACCATCCATGTGAGTCAAGCACACATCTTTTGAGAAGCAGTCGCGATGCCGGGAGTCGGGTTCGTCGTAATTCAAACGTCGCGTCCGTTCCCGGTTTTTTATCTGGCATACGGTGTCACTGCGGGAAGTGAGAATGAGTTCCGCGCCCGCTACGATGAACAGTGCAAACGATTATTACTTGTGTGTGTGGGTCGGCGTTCTAATCTGCGGATGGCGGAATCAATTTACCCGATTGGTGCTCATCTTCGCGTTCTCGCAGGTAATCGCGAAATTGTTCGTATTCCTCGTCGCACCAAGGATTTTCATCATGAACTTGTCCAAACAAGGTGATCATATCCTTCGGAGGAGTGAGGTTGAACTCGATGATGGCGTCAACGCCATTTTCGACTGGCACTCCCGGTCCATCATGGTCAAGGATGTCTTGATCGAGATTGGCGTCGTAGTTGTATCCATGATCTCTTAGAAATGAAATCATCATTTCCGCAAGACGTACATAACGGTCATATTCCGGCCTGTCGAACGCTGCCATTTCAGTCAGCTCCTCGTGCGATTGATAAATCGCCTTTGTACATGGATACTGCTCCGACCAAAAGTGAAACCTGTACGTATCGCAATGCCATCCACTATATTCAATCCGGCTGTGCAAGACGTCGATTTCTTGATTTCATACAACCTGCATCGCCATATCAAAATATACAAAATTGTCCACTTGCCGGTTGTTGATGGACCTTATTCGAATTCTGGTTCAAAACCGTCATCAATCGGCTCATAATCTTCGCCGAATACGTCTGCATCGGTTAGCAGTGTGCTGTCATCGTTGCGTAGGCGTTCCACGGCTTTGCGGTATAGCGCGAAATTTTCTTCAGCCTGAGTGAGCCGGCGATAGTCGGCGGGCGTGATTATGGCCGCGCTGGGCTGATTGTTTTTGAGTACGACGACTGGATGGTTGTCGCCCACCTGACTTAATGCTTTGCTTGCTCCGCCGTGGTTAAGGCTGGTGACGGAGACCATGCTGTCAAGGATCGATGCGGCTGACATGTTTCTCCTCTGCGAGATTTGAAAACGCATAAAAAAGTATACGAATAAGTATACGAATATCCATTTATTGCCAATCTATCAGTCGCATCGCATGTGCGTTAGCTACACTTATCCGCATAAGTGTAGCTAACGTTAAAATAAGCTACATTTATCTCGATAGGTGTTGCTTACGAGAGTTTTTGCGATGGATAATAATTTCAGCCATTTCGATATACATGAATCCGTAGGGGCCACAACGACTTGTGTTTCCGATTTACAAGCGTGGCTTTGCTTAAGAACGTGATTTTGTCCGGGGAACGATGCGCTTGACACATACTGGCACTACCAACGGAGGAGCACCATGAAATACGAGATTGCGATTTGCAAAAGTATGAAACGTAAGAAAGGACGCAGTCGCGCTTCGATATGTTTTTGATTGCGTAACGGCGCGACGGCATCGCTTTTGCGCATGTCGGGCGCTTCGTTGCCGCAACCGGCGTAAGATATCTGCGAATGTCAAACATAAGCGAGATATCTGAAGGAGAGAAGATGTCAACAAACGAAGCAGCATTGCCGCAGTCGACGGTCCGGGTTGCCCAGGCTGATCCGGATGGAATCCTTCTGGTGATCCACGCAGGCGCTGGCAATCGCGGCAAGAAGGACACGCCGGAACGTCGCGCCCAGGTGGAGCAGGATCTGAACAGGGCCCTTGAAGCCGGCTATGCGCTGCTGGAACAGGGCGCTCCGGCCGAGGATGCCGTCTGCGCGGCCATTCGTGTCATGGAGGATGCTCCCGAATTCAATGCTGGCCGTGGTGCCGCGTTGACGAGCGAAGGCATCGTGTCCATGGATTCCTGCCTGATGACCGGCGTTGACGGCGAAGTCGGCTCCGCATGCGGTTTGACCACGTCCAAGAACCCGATCAATGTGGCGCGCGCCATCAAGGAGAAGACCAAGCACGTCATGTTCGCCAAGCCGGGCGATAACCTGCTCAAGGAGTGGGGCATCGAACTGTGCGACAGCGAGTACTTCATCACCCCGGCCCGTCAGGAATCCCTGCGTGAGGCGCAGTCCAATGGCGACGAATGGGAGAAGCATGGCACCATCGGCGCCGTCGCACGTGACGCGTCCGGCAATATCGCAGCCGGCACCTCCACTGGCGGCATCACCAACCAGATGCCGGGCCGTGTTGGCGATTCGCCACTGCCGGGTTGCGGCACCTACGCCAACAACGATTCCGTTGCGATCTCCTGCACCGGCATCGGTGAGGCGTTCGTCAAGGAAGTCGCCGCGCACCAGGTTTCTGACCGTGTGCTGTATGCCAAGGAAGATCCGGTCGAGGCTGCGAAGGCCGCGCTGGACGGTGTGGCCCGTCACCACGGCGACGGTGGCATGATCGTCGTCCCCGCCCATGGCGACGGTGCGATGGTGTTCAACAGCGAGATGATGAACTGCGGTTGGAAGTCCCCGAAGGGCAGCTACGTGCAGAGCTGACGCCATAGGTTTGACGCCGCAAGCAAATAAACGAAACGGCTGCAAAACGCCGAGTGGGGGTTCGAATCCATTAAGGATTCGAACCCCCACTCGTTTTTCGTTGCCGATTGGCAGCAAAACGTCACAACGAAGCCGTCACTTGGTGATGGTGTTGTAGGTAGGCAGGTTGGTGTAGTCGAACGACACGTTCTTCACGTTCGTCGCGGACGCGGCGGCGACGTTGTCGTTCCACAGCGGAATCACCGGAAGATCCTTGGCCAGCACTTCCTGCGCCTTGGTGAAGTCCTCGGTTCGCTTCTTTACGTCGGTCTGGGCGAGCGCGGCGTTCAGGAGCTTGTCGAATTCCGCGCTCTTGTAATCACCATCGTTCGAACCATGACCGTCAGCGGAGCTGGAGGCATATAGCGGATTGAGATAATCTTCAGCGGACGGGTAATCCAGCATCCAGCCAGCACGGAACGCGGTTTTGATGGTGCGGTTGGTCACCTGGTTACGCACGTCGCTGAACGTGGCGTACGGCTCGCCAGCGGCGTCGATGTCGAGTGTGTTCTTGATCTGGTTGCACACGGCATCGACCCATTCCTTATGGCCGCCATCGGCATTATAGGCGATTCGGAAGTTGCCGGACCATGGCTTGATGGCATTGGCTTTCTTCCACAGTTCCTTGGCCTTGGAAGCGTTGTACTTCAGGTTGTCGCCGTTCTTCTCCAGCTTCTTCACATATTCGGGGACGAGCGGTGAAGTGAAATCGGTGGCCGGGGTCTTCGTGTTGTTGTAAACCTTCTTGACGATCTGGTCGCGGTTGATGGCCATGGAAATGGCCTGACGACGCAATTGGCCTTCCTCGTCGTTGCCGAAATGCTCAAGACGTTCCGGAATGACGAAGGACTGGAATGAGGATCCTGCCTGGCTGTAGGCGATCACGCTGGAATCCTGACGGAAGGTCTTCACCGCGGACTGTGGAATCTGATCCATCACGTCGAGGTTGCCGGACAGCACGTCGGAGTAAGCGGAATCCTCATTCGTATAGACGCGGTATTCGATGCCGTTGTTGGATACCTTGCGGCTGCCCTTATAATCCTTGTTCGGCACGATGATGATGTTCTTGTCATGCGACCAGGACTTGAACTTGTACGGACCATTGCCAATCGGAGCCTGACCGAACTTCTTGATGTCCTTAAATGCCACGCTCGGCAGCGGGAACATGGATTGGTGCGCGAGCTTGGTCGGGAACACGGAATCAGGCTTGTTCAGCTCGACGACCAGCGTGTAGTCGTCCGGGGTGGAAAGACCGGAAAGTGTGGCCTTCGGATCGACGTTCGGATCCTGCAGCTCGTCATAGCCCTTGATGGTGGAGAATCGGCTTGCGGTCTTCTGCGCGTTCTTCACATTGGCGGCGAAACTCCAGGTGTCGGCGAAGGAATGGGCGGTTACTGCCTCGCCGTTGGTGAACTTCCAGCCTTCCTTCAACTTGATCGTGTACTTGGTGGCGTCCTCGTTCGGGGTGATACTCTCGGCGACTTCGAGATGTTGCTTGCCTTTTGCATCGAAGCTTACCAGACCTTCGAACAGGTATCGAATAACTTTGCCGCCGCCCATTTCATTGGTGTCGCTTGGAATTAGACCGTTCTGCGGTTCGCTGTTGTTCACTGAAATCAGTGAGGTGCTATCGGAACCGTTGGAGGCTGTGTCATCGCCGGACGACGAGCCGCATGCGGCGATCGACGTCAGCATGGCACCCGCCGCGGCCATGGCCAGCAGGCGACGGAACGCGTTGTTCTTCATTTCATTCTCCTTTAATGTCAACATTTCTGTCGATTATGTCGACGAAAAACAATAGGAAACAATATAGGAGTTTTATAAAATTTTCGCGTTATGTCTCAATTTGGACATGAACCGCTCGCAGGTAATGGATACGGACGCCATCCTCAACTTTTTAGGAATGCGGGAATGGCCTCGGCTGCCGCATAGCCCGCGCGGTACATGCGTTCCAAACCTTCGAACGACTTGCTCAACGTGTTCAGGCCGTACAGGCTTTCCGGCGCGAGGATGAGCACGCGGCCGTCCTGCTCGTATTCCTTGGAAAGCGCCACTTCGTCGTTGTACGTCTGATAACGGTTGAGCAGTTTTTGCGGGTTTCAATTGGCTTTGCGCGGTCTATCGGAACATTCGCGATCAGCGACCAAGCAGTGATTGCGCTAATTGCGCGATTTGCGCGGAAGTGTCGGAATTGGCCAGCTCGATGCCACCTTCCGCGTCTTCCGGAGAGAGCTTGCCCAACGATTCAAGCACCACGCCAAGATGGCGCACGGTGCCTTCGTTGCCGTCGATGATTGCCGCTGTGTCGGGCAGCAGTTCGCGGAAATAGTCGCGATAGAACACGAAATGCGTGCATCCGAGCACGACGGAGTCGATTGTTGACAGATCGTATTGGTCGAAATACTGGTGCAGCGTGTGCATCACAACATCGTGATCGTCGAGTTGGCCGTGCTCGACGATCTCCACCAAACCGGGGCAGGGTTCCGGAAAGATCGTATGGTCTGTTTTGAAACGATCCATCAGCACGGCGAACTTACGTTCCCGCAACGTCAGGGGAGTAGCTGCGACGATGACACGCTGACGATTGCCATGGCCTCGATCGCACGCCACCTTCAGCGCTGGTTCCATGCCGATGATCGGAATGTCGTATTTGTCGCGCAATTCGTTGGCTGCAGCGGAAGTGGCGGTATTGCAAGCGATGACAACCGCTTTCACTCCTTGCTCCACGAAACGTTTTACAATGGCGTCGGACAGCTTGCGTACCTGTTCAGGTGATTTGGTTCCGTACGGAGCGTTCGCGGAATCGCCAAAATATAGCACGCGTTCGTTCGGCATATCGCGGCGGATTTCGCGCGCCACGGAAATCCCACCCAAACCGGAATCGAAAACGCCGATTGGTGCCGTTGAAGTCATACGTCCTCCCTTGTTCCGCACGCAAACATACTGCAACATAACGCACACGTGTTGCGTCTAACTCCTTCAATAGCCTACCGCGTGTAGAGTGAATCGGTATGAGCATTCCAAGCATTGTTTACAAAGCACACGCCACCGGCAACGATTTCGTGGTGTATCTAGATGCCGAAGGCACGTACGAGCCTACCGCCGATGAAGTGCGATTCCTGTGCGACCGTCATTTCGGTATCGGTGGCGACGGTTTGATCCGCCTTACACATCCGCAGGCGGTGTCCGATTTGAACGACAAGCAGATTGCTGTTTGTGCTGTCGGCAATGCGGATTGGTTCATGGACTACCGCAACGCGGACGGCTCGTTGGCTGAGATGTGCGGCAACGGCACGCGTGCGATCACCCTGTTCGCGCAACGGCAGGGTATTGCCGGTCAGCCGGGCGGTGAACCGTTCCGTCTCGGCACCCGTGCCGGTGTGAAGGTTCTGACTTCGCTTGGCGATGTGCCGACTCTTGGCAATGACGTGTTTCAGGTTGAGATGGGTTCATGGAAGTGTGGCGATCTTGATGGATACGAAGTGACGATTCCCGGCACGGCCGGTTCCGCACACGGCACGTTCGTGGACATGGGCAATCCGCACGTGGTCGCCGTCATCGAAGACGCGTTCTCCAGCCTGCCGACCGTGGAACAGCTTGACCTGGTGACCAAGCCGGTCGTCTCACCCCAGATCGAAAGCGACCAGAACGTTGAATTCGTGCGCATCGACGAACAAAGCGAAGGCGACAACGAGGGCAGCGCCACCATGCGCGTCAACGAACGCGGCTGCGGTGAGACATTGTCGTGCGGCACGGGCCTGTGCGCCACCGCCATCACCCTGCGTGCCAAAACAGGCATCGACCATTGGACGATCACCGTGCGTGGCGGTACTTTGCGCGTCGACGTGACCGACGACGATGTGAAACTCACCGGATCGGCCACTATCGTCGGGAAGATCGAACTGCTGTGAGTTGCGCATGCGGTTCGTGCGGAACTCGCGCATGAACCGCATATGCGAAACTGAAATCCACGAATACGTAGCATAAAGAAAGAAGCCGGCTGTTTTCAGTCGGCTTCTTCTGTAAGCAAGCGAATCCTTACTGCTGATTGAACGTTACCTAACGTCAGCTGAACAGCATCGGGCCATCCTTGACGAGAATGATCACGATCAATGCCACAATCCATACGGCATCGACCATTAGATCGTAATTAAGACGGTAGTAAGTGCGCACGCCCGCACCTTTGGCCGGAATCTCCTGAACCACCGCCGTGGCATGAGACAACGCCATGAACTGCACGGTGGTGGAGAACATCAGGCATAGGCACCACGGGCATAGCGCGTTGATTACAAACAGCGACTGCGAGGTCAGCCAATACGAATAAGCCAGCGCGGCCAGTCCACCCAGCCATGTGCACAACGCAAACCAGCGAGGCACGGCAACCTTCGTCAGGCCGATCACTGCGATCGTTACGAACACTGATTCCGCGGCGATGCCGAAGAACGCATTCGGGAAACTCAAGCCGGCGAACCTCACAATCTCAGCCTGCCATGATTCCGCAACCGTGGAACACGACATCACGGCATTCACGTCACAGCTGAGCTTCTGACCGGGATTACGAGCCAATTTCAGTGTCTCTGCGGAAAGCACGAACGATACGACCAGCGCGACCGCCGAAGCGGCCAGCATGATCAGATACGTCCAAGTGGCGCCGTGACGCCAGCCGCGCGGTTTTGTATAAGCATCGTCGAGAGTGGCGTCGGCAACCAGTTCGCCGGAAAAATCGCTCATCATGCATCCTTGAATAAAAATACAAACGTTGTCATCGCCTAGTTTACGCGGTATTGTGCCGCGTTGCGGCGAAGAACAGCTTACGATGGATACATGATTCGCGTAGGTACTGCGGCACCGCCCGCTGAAGGTTGGGACATTCACTGCCATACCGTTTTTTCTGACGGTACGGAAACGCCGTGTACGTTGCTGAAAGAAGCACGATCATTGCGATTGCATGGTGTTGCGATTGCCGATCATGATACGACCTCCGGCTGGCAGGATGCGTTGGATGCTTCGCGGCAGATTGGATTGCCGTTGTTACGCGGTACGGAAATCACTGCCGTCGATGAGAACGTATCCGTGCATATGCTCGCGTTTCAATACGATCCGCTGAATGCCGATATCAGCGAGATGTTCGCGTCTACTCGCGATGCGAGATTGCGGCGCACCAAACGCATGGTGGAACTGATGGCGCAGGATTTTCCGATTACATGGGATGACGTGCTTGCACAGGTGCGTGAAGGCAAGCGTACCACGATCGGCCGGCCGCATATCGCCGACGCATTGGTAGCGGCTGGTGTGTATGAAACACGATCCGACGCGTTCTCCGACGCGGTGAGCGCAACATCGAAATATTACATTCCCACGCCATCACCGACCACGCATGATGTGGTGGCCGCGGTCAAGGGTGCGGGCGGGGTGGTGGTGATCGCCCACGCCGGAGACCCCCGCCGCAATCGGACATTACTGACCGACCGGCAAATTGAATCTCTCATTACCGAAGGTTTGGATGGTTTGGAAGTATGGCATCGTGGCAATCCGCCAGAACAACGCGAACGGCTGCTCGCCATTGCGCGCCGGCACGACCTGCTGGTGACTGGCGGATCCGACTGGCATGGTAAAGGCAAACCGAATGCGCTGGGGGAGAACCTCACCGATGACGAAACGGTTCAGGAAATCATCAATCGAGGCGTTCTCTTGAGCAAATAATCGTCGAAGGAGAAAATAAAAACCGACACGCAATCATCGATGCGTAATTGCGATATGAAACCAGGAACGAGTTGATCTCCCAAAATGGAAAAGCCAGGCGCGAACGTCTGGCTTTTCTTGCTACGTCGAAAACGTGTGTTCAGCTCGAAGCTGAAATCGGTGATGCGAACGGGTCAGAGGTTGCCGAAACCTACGGCGTGCTTAGTTTCGGAACCGATGATGGCATAGCCAAGCGAGCCTGCCGGCACCACGATGCGACGACCCTTGTCGTCCGTCAGATTGATGGTCTTGCCGTTCTCCACGGCGTTGGCGATGGCCGCGTTGACCTCATCGGCGCTTTGTTCGGTACTGAAGGTGACGGTGCGGGCCACATTCTGAATGCCGAGTTCAATATCCATGGATGCTCCTTCGTGATAGTGTGCAATGCATGCGCACGTGTATGTACGGGTATGTGCGCCTATTCTACGCGTGGCTTCTCATCGGTGGCGTCTTCCGTCTCCCATCGATTAATCTGCGCCTGCGCTTTCTGCATGGTCGCCTCATCTCGCTCCAACAGAGGAATGAGTACGGTCGCGGCCTCGCTGTGCGATGCGGGAATCGATTCCTCATTCGTATCGTCGTTGCCGTCGGCCGTTTCCAGCCTGCTGATTACCATGGTGGAACTTGACGGCATGGATTCGTGCCGTTCTTTTGCGGAACGTTCCGGAATGAAAGTGCTGACCGAGGTCGCCTCACGCTCATTCGTACTGTCTGACGGTGCTTGTGATTGCTGGGTTCCGGCCGGTACAAACGCTTCCGTCGCATCGTTGACGATTTCCTTCGTCTTGCGGACCGGCTGGGAGTCAGTCGCGTCGAAATCGCCGGTTACGTCGAAATCTCCAGTGGAATCATCCATATTCACAGCATCGATATGACGCTCGCCGGTCGTGTCGGAATCATTCTGCTGCGCGGCCGCGTTACGGCGACGCTCCGATTCGTTCAGCAACGTGCCTACGGTGATCGTGCTCGGCGGGCGCTGGGGACGATCCTTGGCTTCCTGCTTCGATTTGGTTTGTGCGCGATTCTTCGCCGTGGTGACACCCAACTGGTGTGCCAAACGTTCCACCTGCGCCTTGAATTGCATAATCTTGGCGTTGTCCGCCTTGTTCAAAGCGGAAATGAAATCGCCGACCTGTTCCATCTGCAGCCACAGATTGGCGCGCAGCATGATCAGATCATCCAAACGGTTGCCCAACATGCGACCATATGCGGAAAGCAGAGCGTTACGGTGATTCTCATCAAGTTTGGCGAAAATCCAAGCCAAATCGCGGGCAGGATCGTTTACCTGCATGTCCTGCCAATTCGTGACCGCGGTGATGGACGAACCGGAGAACAGTAAATCGCCGTCACGCAATCCGCCGTGCACCGGGCAAGTGGAGAACGACCATAGTCCGTCAGTCTCAAGAATATTCGCCCAACTGGTGGTGATCTCCTGCGGAACATGCCCGGCTTGGCACAACCGTTTGATCCAAGCGGTCAGCTGTGCGCGAATCTGGCCGGTGGCAAACGTCGGATAGCCCGCTTCCTGCAAGAAGTCGGGGCGAAGGCGATGAATCGCCCCCAAAGCGGTGCCTACGCTGGAGCAATCGTCCAAAGTCAGCAGCTCCAACGGCCGCGCCTGACCCACATGATGGATGGCTACGAGCACGGACGTGTCTCCAGTGGAGGAATGCTTCAAATCGCCGTTGGAAAAAGCCACTATGCGATCGACGGCAAACCCCAATCCGCCTAATTCGCGGGCGTGCGCGAGCGTCTGCGCAGCGCGCACGCGACCGGCAAGACGTTTACGGCCTTCAGGTGTGTTGGATGCGAACACGTCATACAGTTTGCCTGCCGCATCCTGAACCACGGCATGGTCTACTCCATACCCTTCGTCGGTCGGATTGGTCTGTTCGCTGGCGCGCGCGCCGGCAATGGCGGCATTGGGCATTGTCGCGCTGGTCAGGGCAGCCATCATAAATTCGCTTCGTTCGGTCACAAATCCAACCTTAATACACAGTAGGGGCGAAGTGGCGCCGACTTGCCCGTAAAACTGTTGGCCAACCGCCAGTAAATCGACGTTGCATCATATTGCGCCGTCATGGCGGGCATATTGGGTGCAGCCAGGCAAGACATGCAATGACATCTCATGAAAACGCATGCGCCGATAACGGCAATCTGCCACAATGGAACGCATGAGTGCAACAGTGGAAGAAATTCTCGACGGATTAGATGATGCGCAACGGGCTGCCGCAACGGCAGTGGACGGTCCGGTGCGCATCATCGCGGGCGCGGGCGCTGGCAAAACGCGAACCGTAACCCGCAGAATCGCTTATGCGTGCGCAACCAAAGCATGGAATCCACGAAGCACGATGGCGGTCACGTTCTCCGTCAAGGCGGCGGCGGAAATGCGCAGCCGACTGTCGAAGCTTGATGTCGCAGCTGACGTCAAAGCCGCGACCTTCCACTCCGCGGCCCTCCACCAGCTTCGCCAGGTTTGGCCGGACGTGTGCGAAGGGCCTATGCCATTCATCTGTCGAAATCCGCGGGAACTGGTGGAGCGTTCGCTGCGTCGCGTCACCACCTTCCAGATGGATGACGACACCATACGCAACTTGCAGACGGAAATCAACTGGTGCAAAATCTCGCTGATCTCGCCGGAAGATTACACGCGCGTTTGCGCGGCAATGCATCGTCAACCGCCTTCAGGTCTTGAACCAAGCCAATTCGTAGACGTATACAAAGCGTATGAAGCGGAAAAAACAAATCGCAACGAAATCGATTTCGACGATATTCTGCTGATTGTATGCCATTTGATGGAAAGCGATGAAGACGTAGCCTCAGCCATCCGCTCCAATATCGCATGGCTCACCGTCGACGAATATCAGGACGTTTCGCCACTGCAACACCGCTTGCTCACCCGATGGCTCGGCTCAAACCGCAATATCTGCGTGGTAGGAGATCCCGCACAAACCATTTACTCGTTCGCAGGCGCAAGCAGTTACAGTCTGCTCAATTTCGCTTCGGAATTCGGTCCGCTCACCGCAGACATCAACCTCAACAACGACTACCGTTCCACGCCGCAGATCGTCAACTATGCCAATCGTGTGCTTGCGGCATCGCCGCAACGGGCCGATTATCTGAAGCTCAGCTCTGAAAGGAGCAAAGGGCGAAGGGTTGCGGAAACCATATACGGCAGTGATTGGGAAGAGGCACAAGGCGTAGCGGCACGTATTCGCAAACTGGTGGATGCGGGGGAGTCGCCGGCCGATTGCGCGATTCTCACCAGAGTCAACGCACAGCAGAAAATCCTGTGCAAGGCATTGGGCGAACAGCATCTGAGATACCGCGTGCGCAGGGATAGCGGATGGCAGAATTCCGCGCTTTCCGACGATGCACAAACCAGATTGGCCATGTTGGAAGCATTGGGCGTCGGCGCGGATTTGAGCGGCGTGACCATTTCCACCATCCACGCGTCCAAAGGCTTGGAGTTCAAACACGTATTTCTCATCGGTTGTTCGGAAGGGCTCATACCGTATGGAGCCCCGCAGGAGGGCGAAGTGCTTGAAGAGGAGCGCAGACTCATGTATGTGGCTGTGACGCGCGCTGAGGACACGCTTGACGTTTCATATGCGCGCACCCGTGAAGGCAATGAGGGCGAAAGGGCACGACGGGTGTCACGCTTCTTCCGCTGATACTGCTAACGGAATAGCGTGATTATTCGGCGTCAGTTTCGTTGTTGCTGCCAGATTCTGCGGAATCGTCAGAGTCGCTGCCATTGGTATCGGATTCGCCGCCCTTGTGCTCTTCTTCGTCAAGCAGCTTGCTGAGTTCGGCATCCCAATCGATGGTCATGCCATCGGCATCGCCAAGGGGTTGTGGTGCCGTGCCGGTTGCGTTGGAAGCGGCGAACGTCGTATTTTCCGTGTTTTCCGACGATCCGTTGTTCTGCGATTGTGAGGCGTTGCCATCGTCATCATTCGGCAGTTGCGGCAGCAGATCCGGATGCGACCATTTCGCGTCTCGTGCCTGTGCGCCTTCCGTAGCGCAGATGTTATCCCACAATGCGGCCGCTTCACGCATGCGCTTCGGGCGTAATTGCAAGCCGATCAGGCTTTCGAAGGTGCGTTCCGCAGGGCCTCCGATGGCGCGCTCGCGGCGGAGCATCTCACGAAGCTGTTCGATATGCGGAATATGGGCCATGCCGGCGCGCCACACTACGGTGTCTACCCAGCCCTCGACCAAGGCGAGCAGATTCTCCAGCGATTTCATGGCCTGCTGTTGTTCAGGCGTGTCGGGGAACGCCACCTTGGTGATGTTCACTGCGTCGGCCATGGAATCCGGATCGACGGACTGCGCATCGCGGATCTGCTCCTCCATGGCGTCCAAATCGATGCTGGTGCCACGGGCATACTTGCCCAACAGCGCTTCGAAGCGTGGCATCAGCCACGGCACGGAAGCATACAGGCGCGAATGGGCGAGCTCCTGCAATGCAAGATAGCTCATTACCTCGGTCACGTCGATTTCCAAGGATTTGGCGTATTCGACGATGTTCTGTACGATCAGGCCGCCAGCCGGATTCTTCAGCAGCGAAATACCTTGGTCGAAACTGCCGCGCACCTCATGCGACAGATCACCGGCGGCGCGTCCCAGCTGCATGGCAAACGACGTGTTGCCGACGAAACGCATCAGCTTTGCCGGATCCTTCATATCATCAGGAATCGGAATCTGCACCGGACCAGCGAAAATGCCGGAAACTTCTGTATGAAACTCCGAATCTCCAAAGCGCTGAGACAAAATCGAAGCCAGTGCGTCGCTCATCGACTCGGCTATGGGAGATGCGAACTGCGCCCAGGAATCGATACAGCCTTCCACCCATCCAGCGCGGGTGAGCACCTGCGTCTCGCCCTGTGCGGGATTGAACTCGCAGGCGGTATCGAGCCACAGATTCGCCTCGCTGATGGCACGGCGGGCCATCTCTCCGTATTCCGCGCTCACGCTGGTTTCAGATCCCTCGCCATTGGCCTGCTGCAATGCCAATGATTTCGCCAATTTGACGTTGATTGGACCTTCTTCGGTAATGTGCTGGATGTCTCCGAAAGTGTTGAGTCCGCCCGCGGTGAACGCCTGCATCATAGACCTGACTTCAGCCGGTTTGGGAAGCTTGCTTACATCCTGACTCATCAGCTGGTCGCGCAACTCTTCCGGCATGTTGGAAAACTGGTTCCATGCCATCTCGCCTTGAATTGGTCCGAAACAATCGATAAACCATTGGCGGATCGCGTTCTCGTCCATGCCGGCCCTGCCTTTTCCTAAGCGTTTTTTCAAGTTTGGTTGGTTCCATACTATGCTATGGGAGGTATGCCCAAGATGAAGGAAACACGACGAATTTACGGCAAAAACACACGTAACGGTGCTCCGGGACGTGTCAAACGATGGCTGATAAACGCGGAAGGTTGGCTGTCCGCGCGTTCATGGCGTTATCTTGCAGGGCCGGTGGTGGCGGTACTGTGCGTATTGGTGTTGATTATGCCCAGCGCATATGTGGTGCAGATGCCCGGTCCGACGCAGAATGTGCTCGGGGAGGTTTCCGGCAAGCAGGTCGTCGCCATTTCCGGTGTGAAAACGTATAAGGATTCAGGCCAGCTGCTGTTGGTCACGGTCAATGCTTCAGGTGTGCCAGGATACCCGGTGTCGAACGCGCAGGCATTGGTGGCGTGGGCCGATTCGAAATCCACGGTGATACCTCAGGAGGCGGTGGTTCCTGTTGGGCAGACCGCAGAGGAATACAAGGATTCCAGCGACAAGGAGATGACGTCATCGCAGGATTCTGCCACCGCGGCGGCGAAAAAGTTCCTGGAAGAGCATGGTTATGACGTGTCCGGCATGAAGGTGTCCATGCATGTGGATGACATTGGCGGGCCGTCGGCGGGCATGATGTACACGCTTGGTCTGATCGACAAGGTGACTGGTGAAAAACTTTCCGGGGGTAAGATCATTGCGGGAACGGGCACGATGAACGACAAAGGTGAAGTCGGTGAAATCGGAGGCATCCGTTTGAAGATGCTAGGAGCGAAACGCGATGGCGCAACCTGGTTCCTCGCCCCGGAATCCAATTGTTCCAGCGTTGTGGGACATATTCCGGAAGGCTTGAACGTGGTGAAGGTGTCCACTTTGCAGGAGGCGTACGATGCGCTGATCGCCATCCGAGACGGCAAGGGTGCATCCTTGCCGCAATGCTCCGCGGAAGAGTGACGCATTCTTAACGCATATATAAAAAACAATCTCGCAAAGTGGGCAATTCCACGGTTCGTAACGTATATGTTCGAGCAGTGTTGGTATATTGACGAACGTGAATCAAACGGCATCTGATAACGCTGAAGAATTCGGTTTCCACGCCGGCGACCTGGTACAGGAATGGCTGTGGGACGATGATGTGGACGACTCGATCCGCGCCAAGATCGAGGATCTGACCGGTGAGGAGCTGGTCGACGAGGACTATGATTCCGCCGTTGATGGCGTGATTATCTGGTGGCGCGACGGCGATGACGAAGACGAATTGTCTGACACCATCGTCGATGCGTATGCGGTCCTTGGAGACGATGGTCCATTGTGGGTGCTCACCCCGAAGCCGGGACGTCCGGGCGCGGCAAGTTCAAGCACCGTACAGTCCGCCGCGAAGACTGCCGGCATGAATGCAGCCACGCCGCTGACCGTCAGTGGTGACTGGAACGGCATCCATCTGCGCGCATTCGGTAAAGGCCGCTGATCGTATTCGTTTTGCCCGCCTCGCGGCATGCATGGCCAAGGTCGGGCGCTCATATAAAGGCTTGGAATCACGCGATTCCAAGCCTTTTTTACTTGCGTAAGTGGTCGAAGAAGATGTTTCCATGAAATTGTCTATATTGAATCGGCAAGCGTTGACGGAGGCTTTGACAAAACCTTGACAAAAGTCATGACTTTGCTGACGTGCACGCGAGATAATTGGAAATATCGGAAGAGCCGGAACGGCTTATCTTCTGCGGAAACAAAAAGTGGGCGATAAGGGACTCGAACCCCTGACATCCACCGTGTAAAGGTGGCGCTCTAACCAACTGAGCTAATCGCCCGCAAAGCTCTACTGTACAGTATTCGTTGCCAGCGACAGTCTCAACGTGTGTCGCGTTGCCAGGTAAGAGGTTCCTCCCATGGAGAATGCGTGAAAAAAACGGTGCGATTTGAGTGTCGATTCACTGATTTTTCTACACGAAAAAGGCAAGCGTCGAATCAATCGCGTAAAGTAGTTGCGTTGAGTAGTGCAGTAGGAGGTCGATAGCCAATGGCGCAGGAACCTGAATCCGAGAGAAACGCATCGGGGATCGCTCGTACTTCGAAGCGCAAGTGGGGGTACGATTCCGAACAGGTGGACGCTTTTCTTGAGCGTGCGCACATGCTATACGAAGGTGAGGGAGCGCAACTCACCCAGCATGATATTCAAAATGTTTCTTTCGATTTGGTCAAGGGCGGTTACGTGATCGCTCAGGTAGACGCGGCCCTTGCTCGGCTGGAGCGTGCCGTGGTAGATAAGCAGACCACATGGGAGATTTCGCAGCATGGCCGCGTGGCATGGAAGGCACAGACCGAAACCCTGTTCAGTCAGCTTGACGCTCACTCCAAACGTGAGCACGGCGAACGTTTCAAGCCGGGAGAAGGCAAAGGCCCGAGCTATGACCGCAAGCAGGTGGATCGCATCGTCGATCAGTGCCTGACGAAGGCCGCTGGCGAACTCGGCGTGGAGGAAGTGTCGGAAGACGATGCCAAGAAGCTCGTCGATCTGAACTCCCAGACCGTGGCGAATGTGATCTTCACCCAACGCAAGGGCAAGCGTGGCTATGACGAGCGTCAGGTGGATTATTACCTGAACGAATGCGTGCAGCTGCTGACCAGACTCGAATCCTATGCGCGTGTGGCCGACTTCGTGGGCGAGCCTTCCGAAAGCGCGATGGCCGCAGTAAATCCGTCCGCAACCAGTCTGGCATCCCAAGAGACGCAGGTGGTCTCGCCGCTATTCGCCGTTCCAGCCGTTTCCGCAGAACCTATTGCGCAGCCCGCTCAGGTTCAAAACAGCACTGACTCCTTCGACGCTTTGAATAAGGCGGAACGTGAAATTTTTACCACGCCTGCAACGTCCCCGGTGAGCATTCCGGCCGCGCAGACCGCTGCGCCGACGCATGCTCCTGTGGTTCCGCCTGTGTTCCAGCCAACCATCAGCACCCCGCCGGCTCCGGTAACTCCGGCAGCTCCTGTAACGCCGGAACCTCAGGCTGCTCCGGTTGCTCCAGCAGCTCCGGAACAGTCGTTGGCACACCTGTTCAAGGCGTCCAATGCGGTTGCCGAGGAGCCATCTTCCGCAGGAACGGAAACCGAAGCGTTCAATCCGCTTTCCGATGATGACACGCCGAGCTATGATGCTCCGTCCGCGCCTGCGGCTCCTGTGATTCCAGACCCTCCGGTCGTGCATCAGCCAGAAGAGTCTCACGGCATCAACATCGCTCCCGATTCTTCGTTGGCTGCCTTGGCGCAGATGGCTCAGAACATCGACGCTCCCGATCCGGTCGAAGACACGTTCACCCCGCGCATGCCAAGCCTGTCGACGCCGAACCTTCCGCAGGTTAATACCGAATCGATCAATCTCGGAACCTTGCCGACCGTCCCGCCCTCCTTCACACCGGAACCAGCAACCTCCGCAGATCACTCGACAACGGCAACTCCCGTTGAATCGGCGAAGCCGACAGTGGAAGAGAAGAAGAACGAAACCAAGCCGGCAACCAATCCGATGTTCGGACCGACCAACAGCAATCTGGATGTCGACATTCCCGACCTGTCGTTCCCCTCTTTTGACTAAGCAATCGCATTGAGCAGGCTGGCGTGACCGTCAGCCTGTTTTCACGTTCACATGAGCAAATAAAAACAATACGGAGCACACGCATAACCCATGCAAACCTCAACCGTAGTCATTCTCGGATCCACCGGATCCATCGGCACCCAAGGCCTTGACGTCATCTCCCGCCATCTTGACCGCTTCGACGTGGTCGGGCTTGCCGCAGGTGGCTCCCACGTGGAACTTCTGGCCCAGCAGGCGGCACGATTCCATGTCTCAAAAGTCGCTGTTTTCAAAGAAAGTGCGGCAAAAGCACTACGTGAGGCATTAGAACAAGCCGGCGCAGGCAATGTGGAAATCACAGCCGGACTGGAGGCTGTGGTCGCCATGGCCGGATCCGGAGCCGACGTGGTATTGAACGGCATCACCGGATCCATTGGACTTGAACCTTCCATCGCGGCGCTGCAGGCAGGATCGCAGTTGGCACTCGCCAACAAGGAATCCGTAGTGGCCGGTGGGCATTTGCTGTTCGACGCGCAAGTGCGTGCCCAGCAGATCAATCCGGTCGATTCCGAACATTCCGCCATCTGGCAGTCGTTGCGTTCAGGCACGCACGGTGAAGTGTCGAAGCTGGTTGTCACCGCTTCGGGCGGGCCGTTCCGCGGTTGGAAACGCGAGCAGATGACCGATATCACACCGGAACAGGCGTTGAACCACCCCACTTGGAATATGGGTCCGGTGGTGACCATCAACTCGTCCACACTGATGAACAAGGGACTTGAAGTCATTGAGGCGAGTCGTCTGTTCGACATGCCTCCGAGCCGCATTGACGTGACCGTGCATCCGCAGTCTATCGTGCACTCCATGGTGGAATTCCGCGACGGTGCCACCATTGCGCAGGCTTCGCCGCCTGATATGCGCCTGCCGATTGCGCTTGGACTGTCCGCTCCGGAACGACTTGGCAATATCGCGGCGGCATGCGATTGGACAAAAGCCGCGACTTGGACGTTCGAACCGCTCGACGATGAGGCGTTCCCCGCGGTGAGCTTGGCTCGACACTGCCTGGAAGCTTCCGAAAAGCATACGGCCGTGTTGAACGCTGCCAACGAGCAGGCCGTCCATGCCTTCCTTGAACATCGTCTGCCATATCTCGGCATCGTCGATACCGTCAGAGAAGTGTTGGACGAAATGGACGCGGAGCTGCGTGGCAATCCGCTCTTCGCTTCCGTGGAGGAAATGAGCCAACTCGAGCTGGAAGCCCGCCATCGTGCCGACAACCTGATAGACAAGTAACGGAAAACGAAACAAGACAAACAGACGAAACGTGAGTGACACAAGGCTCCCTGTGTTGGGAGCCTTGTTATTGCAAGGATTTGACGTATGCCAGAAATCGAAAAGTCGTTCCGTAAAACCGGTGAGGCAGCCATCAGCGAAAGCCCATTGCATCCGCGCCGCAAGTCCCACCGCATCATGGTCGGACCGGTACCGGTAGGTGGGGGAGCCCCAATTTCGGTGCAATCCATGACCAACACGCTGACCGCCAATGTGCCCGCAACATTGCAGCAGATCGCCGAACTGACCGCAGCCGGATGCGACATCGTGCGCGTAGCCGTGCCAAGCCAGGATGATGCTGACGCACTGCCGGAAATCGTGAAGAAATCGCCGATTCCGGTAATCGCCGATATTCATTTTCAAAGCAAATACGTGTTTCAGGCTATTGATGCGGGCTGTGCCGCGGTGCGCGTGAATCCGGGCAACATTCGCAAATTCGATGAGGTTGGTCCCTCCATCTGCAAGGCCGCCACTGATGCGGGCATTTCGTTGCGCATCGGCGTGAACGCGGGCTCGCTCGATAAGGAACTGTATGCGAAATATGGCGGTCCGACGCCGGAAGCGTTGGTTGCGTCTGCCATGAAGGAAGCGCGCATGTTTGAAGACGTCGGCTTCCATGATTTCAAGATTTCCGTCAAACATCATGATGTGATCACTATGGTGGAGACGTACCGTCTGCTCGCGTCCAAAGGCGATTGGCCGCTGCATCTCGGCGTTACCGAGGCGGGTCCCGCATGGCAGGGTACGATCAAAAGCTGTCTTGCATTTGGTGCGCTGCTGGCTGAAGGTATTGGAGATACGATTCGTGTTTCACTGTCCGCACCGCCCGTCGAAGAAGTGAAAGTCGGCTGCAAACTGCTGGAATACATGGGATTGCGCCCGCGTAAGTTTGATATTATATCCTGCCCGAGCTGCGGCCGTTCCCAGGTTGACGTGATTCAGCTGGCCAATGCCGTGACCGAAGGATTGAAGGACGTGACCGCGCCGATTCGTGTGGCCGTGATGGGTTGTATCGTGAACGGTCCAGGTGAGGCACGCGAAGCCGATCTGGGTGTGGCATCCGGCAACGGCAAGGGGCAGATTTTCATCAAGGGCAAGGTTATTCAGACCGTTCCCGAAGATCAGATTGTGGAAACGTTGCTGGCCAAAGCGCAGGAAATTGCCGCACAGATGGAAGCGGACGGGCAGGTGCCAGTCAATGCCACCGGCCCTGTAGTGGTGCCGGTGACACAGAGTAATTGCTGATTCGTTGAGTGCTGATTCGTTGGTTACAGGCGGTCGATTACAGATTGTGATCGACCGCCTGCTGATTTTCGCTGGCTGTTGATTGTCATTTCAGCTGGGGCCGGTACAATGAACGGCGTGTCAGATCAGGAACGTCAGTCAGTCATGTCCAGCGGGGAAATCCAATCCAGCCAGTGGACGAGAAGCAAACGACTGATGGTCAGTCTGCCCATTTTTATCATATTGTTGGGCATTCTGGTATCGGTATCCAATCTGACGGCATCATCATGGAATTACGAGCCGACCGGGCAAACCATCGAAACGTTGGCTTCCGACACGTCCGTGACCTTCGACAATCCTTTGGGCAAAACCCTTGCCGAACAAGGTGATTACGAAGTGACGCAACGATATGTCACCATCGATGCCAAACAACCGTCAACTGGTGAAATCCAACATATCAAAGTGCTGATCCGTGAGCCGAAAGGCGCAGGAAATAGTCGGCCTGGCGTGGTGTTCATGCATGGAGCAGGCTATGGCACATGCGACAACTCCTTCGGAGACATGGCGCTTGCGCTCTCATCCGCGGGTTTCGTGACGGCCGTGCCTGACAAGCCGGTGTGGTCCACCAACGATGCGACTCGTGACTATCCAGGCTCCGCAGCCATCTACGATCAGGTCATCAACATGTTGCGTGATTTCGACAACGTTGACGCTTCGAATGTTGGCATTTACGCGACTTCCGAAAGCACATGGATTTCCTCATACCTGCTTGGGCGAGATCCTGATGTGGCGTTCCAAGTGCTGTTGAGCCCAATGGTGTATTCGCCACGATATTCGTTGGGATTCCTTGCAGCGCAGGATTTCGCGCTGGTCGGAGCGCATGATGGATACCAGTCCATTGTGCGTCGCGCGTTCAACATCGATGCGGAATTGTTCGGCCTGACCAATCTCGACCTCGACACGTTGAATCCCCAAGCCTATTCCATTCCCACGCTTGTGGCGTACGGCACCAAAGATGTGATGACAGCGCAGGTGGAAGGCACGGAGAAAATCATCGATATGGCGCATAAGGCGGGCAATTGGGACGTGACCGTGCGCACATATCCGATCGCCAACCATGTGCTCCGGCTCGGCGACGAGTCCAACAACGGCACTCCGTTCGCCGATGCCTACGTGGATGATGTGATCAGTTGGGCCGTCGGTACCACGCAAGGACTGGAACAGACCAGCGAACGTGTAGCCGGCACCAACCTGTACCAGTCGATCGCGGTTCCATCGGAATTGCGGGCGAATAGTGGGCTGACCATCTATCTGGTGGTGTTGCATGCCAGCATGGTGCTGTTGCTACTGGTGATCGGCGTACTGTGGTTGATTGTATTCGTACGTAAGATTTGGGCGCGTGCGCATCGACGTCGATATGTGTTGGGGCTGAGACCTGTGTTCAAAAACGCGTTGATTACGCTTGCCGTTGCCACCATGGCCACTTTTGTGCTGTTTGGTGCAGGATTGGGCGAAGTGGTTATGGGCGTGGTCAAGCTAGCGTGGGGTGGCGCTCCCGCCGCGAATCCAGGCATGATGTATTGGAGTTGGCCGGTTATTCAAATGGTGTGCGTTGTTGTGGTGTGGGCGTGGTCCCGCGTGTTCATGCGTCTTATCGAGGAGGCGACGAATCGTGGTCTTGCACAATGGCCACCGCGTAAGGGGGTTATAGGCGCGATTGTGAGTGGTCGCCAGCCGGTGCTTGCGTCGACGCGATTTGGACGTGTGATGTTTTGGATTACGGCGGTCACCATGCTGTATGTGCTGTTGGTGTTCGCGTTCTGGGGATTGTTTATTTACTGATATCGCGGGAGAGTGCGGCTGGCGCGAGAATGTGCGGAAAGTATAGATAGTTCCGTTGGGAAAACAAGGCGAGGCGAAGGAGATGTGTGAATGCCGTTGTATCAGGACGAGGGCGTGGTCTTGCGCACCGTCAAACTTGGCGAAGCTGATCGTATCGTCACTTTGCTGACACGCGACCATGGCAAAATCCGTGCCGTCGCCAAAGGCGTGCGCCGAACCAAATCGCGTTTCGGAGGTCGTTTGGAGCCTTTCATGCGTGTCTCGTTGCTTATTGCGGAGGGGCGTTCGCTTGATGTGATTTCCCAAGCCGAGTCGGTGTCGGCGTATGCGAGAGGCATCTGCACCGATTTCAAGGCGTATACCGCAGCGAATGTGATTTGCGAAACCGCTGACAAGCTGGTGGTGACGGAGCATGAGCGTTCCGTGGCGCAGTATCGGCTGGTGTTGGGAGCATTGAATGCTCTTTCCAAGCATGCGCATGAGACTGCTGCGATTGGCGATTCTTACGTGATGCGTGCTCTTGCGATCGCTGGTTGGACGCCGCGTTTGCGTGCCTGCGTGGTGTGCGGAGATCCGATTTCTGCTGATCGTACATGGTTTTTCTCGATTTCCGCGGGTGGACTGATGTGTTCGACCGATCATATTCGTGAATCGTTTGACGTTTCGTGGAATGCGATCTGCCAGTTGCAGGCGCTTGTAGATGGCGATTGGGGAGAGCTGGACGGCACGGCGTTGTTTTCGGAAACCCGCCAAATGGTGGAAAAATGGGGCGAATACTATTTGGAACGTCCGATTCGTTCCATGCGCTTGCTAGATTAGCGGGTATGGCTTTTGAGAACGTGGATTACAAGTCCCTTGACATTCCGGCGGCACCATTTTCTGACCCGTCGATTATTCCTGATTTTCCGAAGAACAAGGTTCCGCGACATATCGGCGTGATTATGGACGGCAATGGTCGTTGGGCGCAGCAGCGTGGGCTGATTCGCACCGACGGGCATCAGGCTGCCGAACCGGTGGTGTTCGACACCATCGCAGGTGCCATCGAAGCCGGTGTGCGCTACCTGTCGCTGTATACGTTCTCCACTGAGAACTGGAAGCGTTCCCCACAGGAAGTTCGTTTTCTCATGGGTTTCTCCCGTGACATTATCCACCGTCGTGTGGAGCAGATGAACGAGTGGGGCGTGCGCGTGCGCTGGTCCGGCCGCCGTCCGAAACTATGGAAATCCGTTATCGACGAATTGGAAAAAGCACAGGAACGTACCAAAAACAACACGACCATCGACGTGGTGTTCTGCCTGAATTACGGCGGACGTGCCGAAATTGCGGATGCTTGCGCGGCAATCGCAAAAGAAGTGCGTGACGGAAAGATCTCCGGCGATCGCGTAACGGAAAAAATGATTGCCGAACACCTGTACAATCCCGATATCCCTGATTGCGATTTGGTGATTCGTACTTCCGGTGAACAGCGCACGTCGAACTTCCTGCCGTGGGAAGCAGCATATGCCGAACTTGATTTCGTGCCGGAACTGTTCCCCGATTGCGGTCGAGACGTGCTATGGCGTTCGATCGACCACTACATTCACCGCGACCGTCGTTTCGGCGGCGTCAAAAAGTAGTTTTTGCCTAATTGATCACGTTCACTGTGGGGAGAGTATAAGGCTCTCCCCACAGTGTATTACTGCAGAGACTTGATGCGGGTGGTGAAGTCAGAGACGAAACGGTGAGAATCGACTTGAAGGGCCACGTGGATGCGAGGGGCGTTGGGGTCGATTAAGCCGGCGGGATCGCCGATGGTTCGACCTCGTGTACCGTGAAAATCGCCGGTTTCGAGTTCGACTTTCATTGGCAGATTAATGCAGGTCACTAGTGACGGATCCACGGCAACGGCTGCGGCCAGCGGATCATGCAAAGGCATTCCTTGAGAAAACAGGCGCGCATCGGCTTTATAATTCGCGGCAATGGAGAAATCAGCCATGTCAGCGAGGAATACGCGCACATCGGAAGCAGATGGGCTTGAGTCTGAACTCGCGGTTCGAGCTGAAGCTGCATTCGAATTACCTGCTGAACCACCAAGTGTGTCAGCATTCGCTGCTTCACGCCAAGTACAGGTCGCATCGGAACCCATCAGGCATTGATGCGTTACGTCCAAGCCGACCATGGTGATGTCGGCACCGGAATGGAACACGCGATCCGCGGCTTCCGGATCCTGAATGATGTTCGTTTCCGCAGTCAGATCCCAACAGTTGCCTTCCTGCGTCAACGTGCCGCCCATCATCACCAGTTTGAGTTTGCCGGCAATATCCGGTGCGGCCGCGATCGCAGCATCAATATCGGTCAGCGGACCAGTCGCAACCACAGTGACGTCGAAACCATAAGCGCGAACCTGATCAATAATGAACCGCACGCCTTCGGAAACCGAATCGGCGGAAGAATCATCAGCATGAATAGAAGAAGCCGAATCCGTAGTAAGTGACAATTCAAACGAATCAACCGCAGGATTCGCATGAACATCATCCAACGCATATCCGCCAACGGAAATCAGACTACGGTAATCGCGAGAAAAAACAGTATCGGAACCGGAATTATCCGAAAAATTATCTGGAAAAGCAGTATTCGAAGACGAACTATCGCGAGCCGGGCCGAATCCTCCCAATCCATCCGTGCCGTGAAACTGTGCACAACCTGCATCCGGAATGAAACACCGAGCCCATGAAGGATGCGACGATCCACGTATCACTGGAATGTGCCGAAACCCCAACCGTTCCAGCACATACGAAGTATTGCGAACCGCAGTGTCGACGGAAACGTTGCCGTACGTGCCGATCACGCCAAGCACGTCAACAGTGTCGAACGTCGCAAGATATGCCAACGCCAGCGCATCGTCGATACCGGTGTCCACATCAAGAATCAGTCGTGTCATATTTGTATTTAATCAAACTCGTGCAATGAAGCCAAATGCAACGCATAATGGTGCGGCATCCCACAAACCATGTTCAACCCATACTGAGCAAGCAGTGTTGGACATGAAATAAAAATGCAGGATGCCGTATTCCAATATTTCGATTATTCGCACATAAACGGGTTACAAACCTACTCGTTCAAACCCGATTATTTCAGGAATTCGTCGGTGGCAAGATCCTTGGCTTGCGGAGCGGTATGCACCACTTTGCCATGCGAGTCGGTGTAGGCATTTTCTTCGGCGATGAAATCAAAGTATTGCTGTGCCCCCTTCGTGTCGTTGGTGCCGAACACGAACGAGCCATCATTGATCTTGGCTGGATCGCCCCAATACTGGCCATCCACGATGGTCTTCATGCTCTTCTTGACGAAAGCCGGCTTGAGATTCGCGTCTGGAGCTTCCTTCACAAGGATTTCAGCGGCATCGTCCGGGTGCGAGTAGGCGTATTCGTATCCTTTTTTGGCAGCCTGCGTGAACTTCCTCACCAGATCCGGATTGGAGGAGATGGTTTTGGTGTTGGTGATGATGCCGATGGTGTCCGCATCGCCCGGCACGCCATAATCGGGTTCGGTGAAGCAATTGAGTTTCGGACCGTACATATCTGCTTGCACGCCTTCCCAAGTGGCGTAGAATCCACCGAAATCGGCTTTGCCGCTCGACAGCGTCTGGAACGTGGATGTGCCGACCGTCACTTTGTCGAACGTGCCCTTGCCGCCATCGGTCTGGATCATGCGGCGGATCACCGCGTCAGATTCGTTCGAGCCGAACGTGGCGAAAGTCTTGCCGTCGAAGTCCTTCGGAGACTTGATCGAAGTGTTCGATGCAAGCGAGCACCAGATGGCGCTTGGTTTCTGCTGTACCTGCAGCACCTGCTTGATTTTTGCGCCTTTCAGCGTGTATGTGCCCACATTGGTGAGGTTGGATAGGGCGAAGTCGGCCATGCCGTTGTTCACGGCCTGTTCGGCGCCGGCCTGTGCCACGGCAACGATGTCTACGTCAAGCCCAGCCTGCTTGAAGTAGCCCTTGTTTTTGGCTACGTACACGCCGATATGATTGGTGTCGGGCGCCCAAGAGAGCATGAACGTCACTTTTTTCAGGCCGTTGCCGTCGGTCGTGGCCTTCGTAGAGTCGTTGCTTTGCCCGCATGCGGCCACGCCGACAAGCATGGCGATCGCGCCGAGGATCGTGATTGCTTTGCTGAAGATGCTGTTCTTCATACCTTGTGATTTCCCTTGAATCTTGCTTCTCTACCGTTTTCTAGGGATTGCGCTGCGGGCGGGGTTCGGGCAGAAAACGATACGAAGGGCCTAAGGCCCCCGCTCGTCCAATGCCCCCGGCGTTCCTTGTGGCGTCTCGTTTGGGAGACATGGAACATTGCCGGTTTGCCACGCATTGGCTAAACAGCGAGTTTCATTATACGGTGTGCACTGACGTGGCAGGACGAACGTTCGGATGCTGTTTGCTGCAAATGGCTGTCGATTTGGACGGCTCCTGCCCTGATTCCATCCAAATCGATAACCATTTGGCTTGCGCTCACTGTCCGGCGTCTGGATCCTCGTCATCGCTGGTAGGGCCGAGCAGCACGCGTTCGCTGAGATTCACTAGGCACATCAAAATGCCAGTGATGACGATGATGACAAGCGTCGCTGAAAAAATCAACGGCGTACGGAACGAGTTGTAGGCGGCCTGCAGCCAAATGCCAAGGCCCTTGCGTGCACCCAAATATTCTGCGGTGGCAGCAGTGGCGAAAATGTATGCGCCGGAAACGCGGATACCGCCATAAATCTGACGAGCGGCAACACGCAACTTCACATGCCACAGTGTCCATGTTTTCGTGGCACCACAAGTCAGCGCAACATCCGAATAAAACTGGGGGACCGCTTCAAGACCGCGAATCGTCTGCACTGCAATCGGGAATAAGCCGAATACTGTTACGATCACGATTTTTCCGGAAATTTCAAAACCGAACCAAATCAAGAACAGGGGAGCGATGGAAATCAACGGCATGGTCTGCGCGGCCGAAAGTAACGGGAACAAGGCGGCGTTCGCAATGCGCGAACAGTACAACAATATGCCAATAAGAATGCCAAACAGTACGGCGAACAGAAAACCGATGGTGCCTTCAATCAGGGTGACTTGGGTGGCGGGCCATAACGTCGACCAGGTTTCGACGGTGGCCTGCGCGATTTCGCTCGGCGCGGCAATCATAGTGCTGGGCACATTGCCGATACGAACCCACGTCTCCCAAACCGCCAACAGCAACACTACTGCGATGACTGTGGGAATGCTGCGCCTGCAGATGCTCAAAACAGTGGAGAAATATCGTGAGATTACTGACTGAGCATGCTCAGAGTGTATGTGTTGAACGTGCGAAACCGCCATCGTTCACCTTGCTTTCTGCGCCATAGTGGGCGCGCACGTGACCGGTGGCGAGAAATCAGTAAGGTGAGGAGCCTGTCCGCGTTCCGGTCAGAAAAGTTCATTACCGGGGTGCCAGTATAAAGCACTCCCTAAACCACGTTCTGAAACGAAAATCGCTTTTCAAACCAAAACGTAAGTCACAACTTGCGGCATAACGCAAGGTGGGTTCCGCATCTTGCCTGACACGGAACCCACCTTACTATTTACCCCTTGCTACTGCCCTGGATCAGCTTCACTCCAGTCCGATGGACTTCATGGTGTGGAGCTTCAAGGACTTGATCTCAAGCGTGCCGGATTCGGCAACAAGCTTGATGGCGCGCGGGCCTTCGGAAGCGTAGCTAAAAGAGCTCATGGCCTGGCGGCCGTCGTTTACATACACTTCCACGCAGCCGCGATCCACAAACACGCGCAGCTTGAGTTCGCCGGAAGCCAGTTCCTCGGCGGAAAGCGGGGCGGTACGGTAGCCGCGATCACCCTGGGCTGCGGCCTGACGGTCGATTACCACACGACCGATTTGATCGTCGAATGCCACGTACGTGTAAGCGCCATCTTCAGTCGCATGAATCTTCAGACCAGCACGTTCCGCAGTGGAGGCGTTGAGATCGATGGTCATTTCGATTTCCACGGCTTCAGCATCATCAGCAATGGTCTGCTCGCCATTGACACCAAGTGAGATTGTGCCGAAATCGGTGGTGTTTTCGCGCAAGCCATCCATCTCGGCAACCGGAGCGGTGTGCAGATCGCCGTCGGCACCCAGCGTGATCTCGCGCGGAAGGGTCAGGTTGCCGCCCCAGCCGTCATTCTGCATCGGAATCG
>OBVY01000384.1_pt1 | contig 50959 bp, 52 predicted proteins | sample 1538051 | NCBI WGS metagenome assembly OBVY01 (sample SAMEA2580017, study PRJEB22360) | human gut metagenome | biome: human gut; feature: human-associated habitat; material: faeces | place: Denmark | collected 2008/2010 | reverse complement strand
GGAAAAGCTGCCAGTGGTAGCCACGCATCCTATTCAATTCCTAAAGCCCGAAGACTTTGAAGCACATGAAGTGCGTTGTTCGATTGCCGAGGGCTACACGCTGCAGGATCCTCGACGCGTCAAGCGCTATACGCCGGAACAGTATTTGAAAAGTGAAGCCGAGATGTGCGAGCTCTTCGCAGATATTCCGGCCGCCATCGAAAATACAGTGGAAATTGCCAAACGGTGCAATTTGGACGGCGTGCTTTCTAAGCCTCAACTGCCGCTTTTCCCGACGCCCGACGGCATGTCGCTTGACGACTACATCGATCAGCTCTCAAAGGAAGGTCTGCAAAAGCGCCTCGAGTTTTTGTATCCAGATCCGAAGGTTTTGGAAGAAAGGCGTCCGCCCTATGACAAGCGTCTTGAATATGAGCTTGGCATTATTAAAGGGATGAAGTTTCCTGGTTACTTCCTGATCGTGCAGGACTTTATCAATTGGTCGAAGACGCATGGCGTGCCAGTGGGACCAGGCCGAGGGTCTGGTGCGGGTTCGCTTGTCGCTTATTCGCTCGGCATTACGGATTTGGACCCCCTTCATTTCGACTTGCTGTTTGAACGCTTCCTGAATCCGGAACGCGTTTCCATGCCTGACTTTGACGTCGACTTTTGTCAGTACAACCGAGACCGAACGATTGACTACGTCAAGCGAACCTACGGTGTGGATGCCGTGAGTCAGATTGCTACGTTCGGCACCCTGGGGGCCAAGGCAGTTGTGCGTGATGTGGGGCGTGCGCTAGACGTCCCATACATGAAGACGGATGCGCTCGCGAAGCTTATTCCCATGCAGCCGGGGCGGAACATTTCTCTCGACGATGCAATTGCCGAAGTGCCGGAATTCAAAGAGGCAATTGAACGCGATGACGAATATAAAGAAATCATTCGACTTGCCAAACCGTTGGAAGGCCTGACACGGAACCTCGGTATGCACGCCGGCGGCGTGCTGATCGCACCAGGGAAGCTCACGGATTTCTGTCCGCTCTACAACTCCGACGGGCGTCCCGAAAATACTATCAGTCAGTTCGATAAGAAGGACGTCGAAAATGTTGGCCTTGTGAAGTTTGACTTCTTGGGGCTCACCACACTTTCGATTCTTGCCAAAGCAGTAGAGATCATCGACAAGCTCTATCCAGAGCAGCATTTTGAACTTGAACGTATTCCGGTCGACGATGCGGCGACTTATGAACTCTTCCAACAAGCCAATACCGCCGCAGTGTTCCAGTTTGAATCGGATGGCATGCGGGGACTTTTGAAACAGGCGCGTCCAGATCGACTAGAAGACTTGGTGGCTTTGAATGCACTTTACCGTCCGGGCCCAATGGACCTGATTCCGTCCTATATCGATCGAAAATTTGGGCGGGAAAAGGTTGAATACCTTGACGACCGGATGGAACCGGTCCTTAAGGAAACTTACGGCATCATGGTCTATCAGGAACAGGTGATGCGTGTGGCTCAGGTGGTGGGCGGTTACTCATTGGGCGGTGCAGACTTGCTGCGCCGCGCAATGGGTAAAAAGAATGTCGAAGAGATGAAGCGCCAGCGCGCTGTTTTTATTAAGGGTGCAGGAGAAAGAGGTGTAAAGGAATCGGTTGCCACGGAGATCTTCGACTTGATGGAAAAGTTTGCGGGCTACGGTTTTAATAAGTCGCACGCCGCAGCTTATTCTTATGTCGCATACCAGACGGCATATCTCAAGGTTCATCACACAGCGGCATTCTTTGCTGCCAACTTGTGCATGGTGATGGACGACGGTGACAAGATGAAGGCACTGATCGATGACGCTCGAGCAAACGGTGTGGACTTCAGACTGCCGGACGTGAATGTTAGCGAATGGTTCTTCTCCGTGCCGACAGAAAACGTCATTCAGCTTGGTCTTGGTGCGATTAAAGGTATCAACCGTGCTTTAGTTGAAGCAATTGTGTCCGAGCGCGAAGCGAATGGACCATTTGAAGATATTTTTGACTTTGCTGCTCGTGTAGAAGGCGTCAATTTTCGCATCTTTGAAAGCATGGTACGTGCAGGGGCGTTTGATTCCACAGATGCAGATCGAGGCAAGCTTTTCAGCAACATTAGTAATGCATTGCAAGGTGGCGCCGCTGTACGTCAAAGCGCTGGTCAAGACAGTCTTTTCGGCGGAGAGGAGACTAAAAAGATCGTCAATTGGGTAGAGGGCGAACAGTGGTCTTTCCGTCGAAATCTAGAAGAAGAGATGACGGCATTCGGCTTCTCACTTTCCGGTCATTTCTTTGATGAATATAAGGACGACCTCCGGGCAATCGGATGCATGCCTCTTGATGAGCTTCAGGTCAGCAAAGAGAACGTTTGCGTCGGCGGGGTTATATCTTCTATTCGTCAAATCAATGGAAAACGCGGTGTAATGGGTGTTGTCGGCATTGACGATGGGACACACAGTATAGAGTTTTTCGCATTTTCGGATCTTTGGGCAACACTGAAGACTTGGATTGCGCCCAAGATGGCTGTTTGGGTCAAGGGAAGGCCAAAATATGATGATTTTTCTAAGAAGGTGACTATCTATCCAGAAGAAATTATGTCAGCAGATGATGCTGTTTGCGCTCGGCTAAAAGCAATAACGATATGCGTGGATTCCGTTGATACACTGAAGACATATTCATTTTTACAGCAACGTTCTTCTAATGCAGAAGGATATGCCCCAGTTATTAATATCTCCGTGAGAACAGTTGACTTATCTGGGAATGTTCAAATTTATTCTTCTGTAGAAGCCATTAAAAAATTGATGAAGACGGTTAAGCGCAAATCAGTTGAATACGTTTGATGAATATGTTGCTATAAAAATGGCCGAGTGACAAACTCAGCCATTTTTTGCAAATAATGCTTTAGTCGTTATTTACGAGAATTAAAAATCTCTTCCCACCGCTTCACCTGAGCAAGCACTTGATTTGGGGCCGTGCCGCCCACATGATTACGAGCTTTGACGGAGCCTTCAAGACTGAGCACCGGATAGACATCTGCTTCAATCTTGTCACAGAAGCTTTGCAGAACTTCAAGAGGAAGTTCTTCAAGTCCACACTTGCGCTCAGCAGCCGCTCGAACCGTCTGACCGACGATGTCGTGGGCTGTGCGGAAAGGAACACCGTGACGGACAAGATAATCAGCAAGGTCAGTTGCTGTGGGGAAGCCCATCTGCGCAGCCTGATGCATGGCTTCAGGCTGGGGTTCCACACCAGCCATCATGTCGCAGAAGGCGCGAAGCGTATCCTTGACGGTATCAATCGCATCAAAGACAGGTTCTTTATCTTCCTGGAAATCCTTGTTGTAAGCGAGCGGAGTTCCCTTCATGAGGGTGAGCATCGACATCAAATCGCCATAAACACGACCGGATTTGCCGCGAGCTGTTTCCGGAACATCCGGATTCTTCTTCTGCGGCATGATGGAGGAGCCCGTCGTAAAGCGGTCCGGCAACTTGATAAAGCCGAAGCGCTGGCTCATCCAAATGACGAGCTCTTCAGAGAGGCGGGAAATGTGCGCCATGATGAGAGAGGCTGCTGCGCAGAACTCGATGGCAAAGTCACGGTCTGAAACGGCGTCCAATGAATTCTGAGCAACCGTTTCAAAACCGAGGAGTTTCGCTGTGTATTCACGATCAATTGGGTAAGTCGTACCCGCAAGGGCAGCTGCGCCAAGAGGTGACGAATTGACGCGATGACGCAGGTCAATCAGACGGGCATGATCGCGTTCAAGCATTTCGACATAGGCAAGCATATGGTGACCAAACGTAACCGGCTGAGCAACCTGCATATGCGTAAAGCCAGGCATGATGACGTTGTAGTTCTTTTCAGCCTGAGCGACGAGGACCTCTTGAAGATGCTCGACACGACGAATAATTTCGTCGATTTCACCGCGCAAGTAGAGGCGGATATCGGTTGCAACCTGATCGTTGCGGGAGCGACCAGTGTGAAGACGCTTGCCGGCGTCACCAATCAATGCAGTGAGTCGAGCTTCAATATTGAGATGCACGTCTTCAAGTTCAAGCTGCCATTCAAACTTGCCGGTTTGGATTTCTTCACGAATCTGAGCCATGCCTCGCTTAATGTCTGCCAGATCCTGCTCTGAGATGACGCCAACTTTGGCGAGCATCGTGGCGTGTGCAACGGAGCCGTCGATATCAACGAGCGCCATGCGTTTGTCGAAATCAACGCTTGCCGTGTAACGGAGTACAAAGGCGTCAACGGGTTCGCTGAAGCGGCCGGACCAGGCCTTTTTCTTGGCATGCAGGGGATCGTTGGAATTGTCTTGAGCTTGGCTCATGGACTTGCCTCTTCTTAGTATGAGGATGGAGATAAAAAGATAATTTTAAAGGGTGTCGGCCTAAATCGGCCTTTAATAGGTTGGTGCGGAAGCAAAAGAATCAAGGATCCCCTATAATCCGCATTCTTCGGGGCGTAGCGCAGCCCGGTAGCGCGCTTGCTTTGGGAGCAAGATGTCGCGAGTTCGAATCTCGCCGCCCCGACCAGAATTCAACGTAGACCTGCCCGTAGCTCAGTTGGATAGAGCATCTGCCTTCTAAGCAGAGGGTCGCGGGTTCGATTCCTGCCGGGCAGGCCAATATGCTCATTTAAGGTTTGATGAATTCAGGTTCAGATGAGCCCTCAAATTTTAAATATCCTGCATCTCCGGTAATTAAATTGCCAGTTACATAACCTACGGCACCCTTGTCCGAAGGTACTTCATCGTAACCCATTAGATGCATGATGTAAACAGCTAGTTGATATTGATATGGGACCGCAGGAGCCTGAATATCTTGAGCTGCTAACTCAATGTGCTTCCTGTTTTCAGAATAAATGACTAGAGGGACAGTGTAGCTGTCCTCATTGTTTGCCATTCCTTGATTAGCTATTTCTCCTTTCACAAATTGACCATGATCTGATGTATGAATGAAAATCCAATCTTTTGATTTTAGTGATTTTAAGTAGGTCAATATTTTCTGAATGATGTGATCAGTATGTATGATGGTATTGTCATACATATTATTTGCGTTATCTGTCCCAAATATAAGTTCTTCATTAGTTAATAATTTTCCATACGGAACATGACTGCCGCGTTGGTGAAGAACAATAAATTTTGCATTCGAACTGTTGAAATCAATATTTTTTAATTGATCGATTAGGACATCATCTCTTGCAATTTCTTTAACCCCCCCCCCCCCCGTTAGTGTTGAGGGATATGTTAAATGGTCAATATAAGCCTTGCCAATTAAGTTGATGATGTTCATTTCACTTTCTGGCTGAGCGGTAAACCAAAAAGTTTCCATATTTTGAGCTTGAGCTAATCGTAAAAGGTTAGTTCTCCCGCTAACAATTTGGTTGAGGCCGTTGGGTTTTGGGATGCTGTTAATGAAGTACGGTAATGATACGGCAGTCATCATACCAGCAGATCGGCACTCAGTTAAGAACAGCGATGCACCTAAGACTTCGCTTTTCAATTGATCTATATATGGTGTTGTTTTTCTTTTATATCCAAAAGATGACCAATGTTTAGATGTGGCAGATTCCCCCATCAGTAGAACAACGTTTTTAACTTTAGGCGGCGCTGATGAAATTGGTGCAGATTGGAAATAAATCGGAACAGAGCTTAAATTAAGAAGAGAAGTAGGAATGGTTCTACCTAATAAATAACCTGTAACGAAAAAATTACTCTTCACGCGACCATATATATCTTTAGGGCTAATACCTTGTTCCTGCCTGGTATTTATTGATCTAATTGAAATAATTGCAATGGCTATAAAGAATAGTAAATCGCAAGCTATGAGTTTTCGTTTTCCTTTTATGATCAATGCGGCAGAACAAAATATACAGGTATCTACTATGGACCAAATGAATGGAATAAGTGCTTTATCGATATATGAAGGGATGGCGTTAGTTACTTCACTTAATTCAATAAAAGACAAGTAGTAATTTACAGCATTGATCCATGATTGATAGATTGCGTAATGGATATTGTTGGCAGTACAGCAGAGGAAAAAGAAGGTTGCTACGATAACTCTAGTAACTGTAAATTTTGCAAATGCAAAAATTGATATAAAGGTGAGTATAAAAAAGAATTCTTCAACAAAATTTTTTGCCGTCATTTGGACGGCAAAAAAATACCTATATAATCCTTCGGAAATTAAAAGGAGAAGACTTAGAGTGATCAGTAATAGACCATTTCTAATGGAATGATGAAAAGAGGATGACCTATACATACAAATAAAGGGGCAGGGAGGCAAAGGTGCCCCTACCCCTTAAACCTATTAGGTTAGAGGAGACTATTCAGCCGGTAGCTTGTTAAGCTGCTCCTCAACCTTAGCAAGGAGCGCCGTGAATTCTGTAAGGCGTTTCTTTTCTGTATCCACTACAGCAGCAGGAGCCTTGGAGACGAAGCGCTCATTGCCCAGCTTGCTCTGGCACTTCTTGACTTCTCCGGCAAGACGAGCGGCTTCCTTGGAGAGGCGCTCTCGTTCAGCTTTGACGTCAATTTCAACCTTGAGCATCAGTTTGAAGTCGCCAACGATGGCCACGGGCGCGACAGAGCCCTGAGCTGCCTGCTGAAGATCCTCGACGTGCGTAACGGATTCAAGGCGTGCAAGCTGTTGCAGATAAGGTACCGCCGCTGCACATTCAGCTTCTGGTCCAGAAATGAGGAGCGGCATCTTCTGCGACGGAGGAAGCTTCATTTCGCTTCGCAGATTGCGGATGGAGTCGATCTGCGCCTGAATGGTCGTCATGCGCGCCACGGCGCCGGCATCCACTTTCGCCGCATCAAATGTCGGATAGGTCTGGAGCATGAGGAAGGTATCTTCATCAGCCTTACGCACGCCAGCCGTGAGAGAAACTTTCTGCCAAAGCTCTTCCGTGATAAACGGAATGATCGGGTGGGCGAGGCGCAGAACAGCTTCGAGCACCGTGACAAGGGTATGACGCGTAGCACGCTGTTCGGCTTCAGAACCGCGCAGCTGAACTTTGGAAAGTTCCACATACCAGTCGCAGTACTGATTCCAGACGAAGGAATAGATGGCATTGGCGGCATTGTCGAGGCGATAGTCCTCGTAGGCTGTCGTCACTTCCTTCACCGTGCGTTCGAATTCGCTGATGATCCACTTGTCGACAAAGGAGAACTGCATGGGTTCGTTCGCCGTAGCGCCGACACCGCAGTCCTTTCCTTCAACGTTCATCAGTACAAAGCGCGTGGCGTTCCAAAGTTTAGTGCAGAAATTACGGTATCCCTCAGCCCGCTTCAGATCGAAGTTGACGTTGCGGCCGAGCGTCGCATACGCCGCCATGGTGAAGCGAAGGGCGTCAGCGCCATGGGCTGCAATCCCGTTCGGATAGTTCTTGCGGAGCTTGGCTTCAACGATCGGAGCTTTTTCGGGCTGGCGCAGACCGCGGGTGTTTTTCTCAATGAGGTGCTCAAGGTCAATGCCTTGGATGATGTCGAGCGGATCAAGCGTGTTGCCTTCGCTCTTAGACATCTTCTTCCCTTCTGCGTCGCGCACGAGGCCGTGAATGTAGACATTCTTGAAGGGAACCCGACCCGTGAAGTGACGCGTCATCATCACCATGCGGGCTACCCAGAAGAAGAGAATGTCATAGCCGGTTACGAGCACGGTGCTCGGCAGATAGAGGTCGTAGGCGGTTTTTTCGTCGCCTTCGGGATGGGGCCAGCCAAGGGTCGAGAAGGGGACAAGGGCGGACGAGAACCACGTGTCGAGCACATCTTCGTCGCGCGTAAGCTTTACGCCGTCGCCTGCCTGCTTCTGCGCTTCTTCTTCTGTACGCGCAACATAGACTCGGCCAGCTTCGTCATACCAGGCAGGGATTTGATGACCCCACCAGAGCTGACGAGAGAGGCACCAGTCTTGAATATTTTCGAGCCACTGACGGTAGACGCCGCGCCATTCAGCCGGGAAGATATTTACTTCGCCGGATTCAACCGCATCAAGTCCCACTTCAGCGATTGACTTGCCCGGATAGAGGGAGCCCTCAGGAGCGGGCTTACTCATTGCCATGTACCACTGCTCGGAGAGCATCGGTTCGACGATTTCACCGGTACGAGAAACACGAGGCACCATGTGCTTGATGGGCTTCACGGCGACAAGCAGGCCTGCTGCTTTGAGATCCTCAACTGCGGCCTTGCGGCATTCGTAGCGATCCATGCCCTGATATTTCGCCGGTACATTCTCGTTCATACGAGCAGTCTTCGTCAGAACATTGAGCATGGCGAGATTGTGACGGCGGCCGACTTCAAAGTCGTTGAAGTCATGGGCCGGCGTGATCTTCACGCAACCCGATCCAAACTCACGATCAACGTATTCGTCCGCAATGACAGGAATTTCACGATCAGTGAGCGGGAGTTTCAGCATCTTGCCGACAAGCGACTTGTAGCGTTCGTCTTCAGGATGAACCGCAACGGCTTGGTCACCAAACAGCGTCTCTGGACGGGTCGTTGCAACGATGACGCCTTCTGAGCCATCAGCACCGGGATAGCGAATTTCCCAAAGATGACCGTCAGCTTCTTCGCTTTCAACTTCAAGGTCAGAAACTGCGCTCTGGAGTTTCGGATCCCAGTTGACTAGGCGCTTGCCGCGGTAGATGAGACCTTCTTCGTAAAGCTTCACGAAAGTTTCAATGACAACCTTCGAGAGCTTCGAGTTCATCGTGAAGTAAAGGCGATCCCAATCCACGCTGTCACCCATACGGCGCATCTGTTCCAGAATCGTGCCGCCGGAGAACTTCTGCCATTCCCAGATTTTCGCAATGAAGTCTTCACGCTTCATGTCTCGACGGGAGGTGCCTTCCTTTTCAAGCTTGCGTTCTACAACGATCTGCGTGGCAATGCCGGCATGATCTGTGCCCGGCAGCCACATTGTGTTGTAGCCCGCCATGCGGTGATAGCGGGTAAGCGTATCCATTACGGTCTGATTAAAGGCATGGCCCATGTGCAGGATGCCTGTAATGTTGGGCGGGGGGAGCTGAATGGAAAAAGCAGGCTTTTTCGGATCAAGGCCGGCTTTGAAGCAGCCGCTCTTTTCCCAGGCAGGGTACCAGCGCGCTTCAATTTCATTGGGTTCAAAACTCTTGGCGAGTTCCTGCGTTTCTTTATCCGTCATGGTGAGTTGTCGACTAACAAAGAGGATTTCGCGCGATCGCTGGGGGTCATACCAAGAGCGCGCAAGGAAAAATCAAAAGTAGAGGCAGGTCAGATGACTGTCCTCTGCGTAAATTCAAAGCATTTCGCCATTTTCTCACGAACAACTGCTGCCTTGAGTCAATGGGCTTCTGCATTCGAAAATGATTCAGCGCTTGATGATGTCGGAGAGGTCGAGTTTTTGGACTTCTGCGGCGACGGCCTGCTGAATGGTTGATGCTACGGAACGTTCGAGATCTGCTTTGATCCGGGTTACTGCATTTTCGGCTGCCATCTCAACCGTATTCTTCAAGTTTTCTCGAAGTGCGGCTTCTACTGCTGGTGCGAGACGGGCAATAAGCGCTTTCTTTTCCGCTTCAGTCAGAATCAATGGCTGAGGCTCGAATGGTTGAGGCTCAATTTCAGCGACGGGCTGCGACTGGACATGCACCTGCGTTGGGATTGGTGTCTGCGTCTGTTTCGTTAAATTTTCGACAGTTTCCCAAGGAAGGTCCACGCGATCCTTCAGCGTGCGGTATTTAAGAAACCGTGAATCGATAACAGGTTCCTGACGGTTCATGGGTGAAGTCCTTCAAAATGGGTCGGCCGCGGATTATTTGCGGCGGTCATAGGCAGCGAGTTCCACCCCCGCCGCTTTATAGGCACGCCAACGATCGCGCGAAAGTTTGAGTTCGGTGGGCTCAGTGCTCACAACATCAATGATGCGTGAAAAACGTCCAAATTCTTTCTGCCAGTCAGCGGGCAGTGCGTCGTCAAGGAGCACAAGTACGTCACCGGTGAGTTGAGGCAGTTTGGTTGAAAGAAGAATGGGCGTTTCAGCTGCGTGACGATCATCAGCGAAAACATGCGGAAGAAATGCGAGATCGTCAAACCTCCACAGCAGCTCGTCGATCTCTGTGAGTTTTTTCGTCTCCGACGACCACATCGCGAGTGTGAGTCCACGCTTATAGACAGTACGCGCAACAAGACACGCATACCGTAGGCGATTGGGGACATTGAAGTGAAAATCAATCTTCTGCATGTGCAACATTATGGCGCATGCAACTGCCGAATCTGCAATGAGGAAGCACGGTACGATTCTTTGCTAAATGCTCAAAGAACCGATCTGAGTTGTGCTATACCGCATATGCGGGATAAGTGAATAGACTCTCTTGCGAAGTATTTGGGTGAGAGGCATAATTTCTCTCCTCTGGCGGGGGGGTAGCTCAGCTGGGAGAGCGCTGCGTTCGCAATGCAGAGGTCGGGAGTTCGATCCTCCTCCTCTCCACCACCTGATACGGCCTGGTACGTCTCATAGCGTTCCAGGCCGTTCCATTTTTGCAGAAATAACAGCGATTAACGCTCATTTTCGGGCTTTCGAAGGTTGCATGTGGTTGCAACAAGATTCATGCAAGCCCACGCCGGATGGCATAAAAGATGGCATAAAGAAATCTCAAGCAGGAGTTTTTATGCCAAAAAACGTCAGACCACTCTCCGTGAAGGAGATCGCAGCAATTACACGAGTGGGAACGACTGCTGTCGGTGGTGTTCCGGGACTCTCTGTTCAGGTTCTTCAGACTGGTGACCGCTACTTTGTCTATCGCTATCAGATTGACGGTCGCCGCTCGATGGTCTCGCTTGGATCTCTCTCTGAAATCTCTTTGAAGGTGGCGCGAGAAAGGGCCGCTGCTTATGCAGAGTTGGTTAAGCGCGGCATTTCTCCGGTCGAACACCGTCGAAAGGAAGCAGAGAGACGCAAGCGTGAATCTGATGAGAGTGCAAGAGAAAGAGATCGACAACTACATACCGTTGCCGTGTGTGCAGAGGAATGGATTCAGGAGCGTGTGCAGGCGAACTATTGGGCTGCAAATATCCGTGGGGAATCTGTCATGCGCGCGTATTTTCGCAATCACATCAACCCAAAAATCGGGGCTGTACCGATTGGCGAACTCTCTCCTCAACAGGTATTCGATCTGCTGAGGCCGCTGTGGCAGACGACAACTGATACCGCTGAGAATTGCAAATCTGCAGTTTTTAATCTTTTCCGATGGGCTAAAGCTCGGGGGTATTGTGTACAAGAGAATCCTGCTGACATTAAGGGTGTTCTAGGAGTTCTTCTCGAACCTCTGCAGGCCACTCGTAAAAAAAATCGAAATCTGCCGGCTCTTGATTATCAAGAGATTCCAGATTTCTTTGTGGAATTGATGGCGTCGGATCGAGTGTCTTACAGGATGACAGCCTTTGCTATTCTCACGACTCTGCGGTCGAAGATGGTGCGGCTTGCGAAATGGTCAGACGTGAATTTCCAAGAGCGAACATTGACTATCCCAAATGCAAATTTCAAGACAAAGGGACGGGGGGATCACACAGTGTTTTTGTCGGCGGCAGCCTTGCAGATCTTGAATGGGATGCCGCGATATCCAGGTATTGATTTGATTTTTCCCTCGCCGCGCCAAAAACGAGAACTTTCTGATGCGGCAATGGGAGTTGTCTTTGCCCGACTGCACGAACGAAGTCTTCAAAGTGGCGGAAAGGGATGGATTGATCCCGTGCTATCTAAAAAGGAAGGGGTATTGGTGATTGCGACGCAGCATGGAACTTCTCGTGCAAGTTTTAAGACTTGGACGAAGACCGGAGAAAATCGCAAACTTTTTGATGAGGAGGCCGTGGAACTGTGCATGGCGCACAAGCTCCAGGATGATTATGGCGGGGCATACAATCGCGCGACGTTAGAGCCAGAGCGACGGCAGGTGATGGAGGCGTGGGGACAATACTGCTTTTCAAAATTAAAACTTTAAGCGGGCTGGGAGGATTAGTTCCTCCCATTCTCGTCATGCCTCAATCCGTGCAACAAAAGCATCAATATCGGCTCTGCGAAAGGCGGCGATAGTGGCGCTAAGTCGAATGGGCTTTGGAAAGTCAGGTCGTTCTCTAGCCCAGCGCCAAATTGTTGTACGTGAGACGCGTAGATATTTGGCTGCTTCGGCGGGCCGCAGAAATTCGCAAGTCTTTAGCGGTTGCTGTTCTGTTTGTGTCATGGTTGACCACCTTAAAGTTGCTGATTCAAAGTGAATTACGCAGTTAGTTCCAGATTGGGGTTACGTTCGATCAAGCCTTCATGGCGTAGGCGTTGATAGAAGAAATACAGTCCCTTGCCGGTTATCCGCGCATGTGCTTTTTTGTCGAGTTCCCCATCGGTGTGCTTGAACGTATGGAAACGAGTCACCATCAAGCCCTTATTGATTGAAATTTGCATAGCTTGTGTGCCTTGTTTGTAAATAAATCCCCCCATACGGAGCCAGTCGAAGAATTTTCTGGGGCGGATGCTGAGCACTTTGGCGGCTTCGGTGATGGTGTGTTCGGCATCAGAAGCTGTCACTGCTTCGGCGAATTCAACTTTAGGCGTATCACTCTTGACCTGAGCTTCAAGGGCCAAGCGTTGCTCGTATTGCTCCGCCCATGCACGGGCTGCGCAAGCAGGATTTGTGAAGTCTGGGAGAGCAAATGAGGTCGCTTCCTTTGCAACTCGTTCGCACTCTATGAAGTAGAGGCGCGCTTCTTTGCCTTTCGGCGTGCGCTCGACCATGCAAAGTTCTTTGGCCATGCTGAGCGTGAGGAAGTACTCTTTCGCCTTTCCTCCGCCCGCTAAAAATTTAGCGACCGTTGTAAAGTCTTGATCTTCAACGAATCTAAAGTCTTCAATACGGTTCTTGATCCAATCTCTGAAATGAGACTTCACTTCAAGGAACTTGTGAAGTTCGCGAGCGTTGCAGGTCTGGATCTGTTCCCCGCCGATGTCGGCAAGCTGGATTGGGATGAGTTCTCTCATTGAGAATGCTCCAAAAGAAAAGCCCCGACGCGTGAGCGTCGAGGCCTGTTAAGAAAATTAGGTGATTACGCGGCTTTGCGCTTAGGTTGGCAGGAAGACCAGTGCTGATAGCAGGGCATGTCGTTGATGTCGTGCCCGTGCTTGGCAAGAATTTCTAGGATGCGACCCCAAGAAACTTCATGGAAAGCGTCCCAAAAGCTTCCGGCCAAAGGCGAATCAACTATGCGCAAAAGGCCGTCAAGCTTTCCAAAGACGTCAGCAAAGAGAAATCTCACGTAATAGATGAATGTGAGCAGGGCTTCGGCCTCTTGAGCGGACAAGATGACTGAGCCTTCCGCAAGCGTCGGCGCCGGAAGCTGCGGTTTAAGTGTGCAGGTTTCGATGAGCGTGAGTGCAGCTTTCATCTGATCGTGCCTTAGGTCTTTGTAGCTCGCGATCTTGAAGTAGTCGTAAAGAGCGTTGTAGACCGTCTGGTAGTGAACAGAGCTGTTCTTTGCTCGCGCCTTGATGGCCTTGCGGATCTCGTACTGCTCTGTAGTCGTGATGATCGCGGACTGGGCTGTTTCGTAGCGTCCCGTGCGGCGAATCGCCGGCAGAACTTCAGACGTGACCCACTTGCGTGCTTTGTATGCGGCCGTACCTTTTTGTAAGGCGGCGTCAGAGCGAAGTACAAGAGTCCATAAGCCGCTTTCGTTGACCACCGTAAGGGGGCTGCCACCTTGCGGGGCAGGAACGGCAGAGCGTTCATCTTCATCGAGAGACGCGACACGCTTACGGATGTTTGAGATTCCGAACATCCGTTCGATATCTACGGCAACGAACCAGGGATTGCCTTCCGTGTCGTATACCCGAAGGGTGAGATCAGGGGCAAAAGTGAAAACCGCAGGAACGGTTGTGACATTGACTTGCATAGCAAGACTCCATGAGAGGTTATAAACCTCGTGCCCACTTTCCACGGTGGGCGGGCGAGGCATTGCGGGGGTGGAAAAACCGCTCTCATGGATAAGCGTGTCCGGCCCTGCCAAAGCAGTCCCAAAAGCCTCTCCCATAAATTGGGTCTTGCATCGGTGTAGCTTTAAGCTACATCGCTTGGCTTGCCTACTGTTTCAATCCTCGGCAAGGCGCTAACAAAAAAGCCGCTCCAATGTTGCGGCTTTATGCGCCATGAGATCAGTCGGGTTTCCACGCCCGGCACCGTCGCTTTCACGGTGCAAGGGAAGAGTACTCGATCTGGAGGCGCGTGTCAAAAAGGCCTCGGATCTCTCCGAGGCCATGAGAAAGAAGTCAGCCGATGGCGGCGTTCTTAGCTGGGACGTCTCTATAGCTCCAGCGTGTTTTGATAAGGCGGGGCTTTGTGCTCTTTGACTTTGGTAAGTTCATACGAAGAAGAGAGCATTCCGTCTTTGAGTGTTTGCTTAATTGTGAGTTCACAGTTGAGGATATCCCCAGCGCCGAACGTTTCCTCATGTCTCTCAACACGGGCAAGAAACTCTTCGTCCAACACGGTAACCATGATCGATTGACCGTTGTAGGTAACTCGCCATTTTCGATCCTGCTTGAAGTTTGGCGAATCGACCTGCACGAAAACGGTCACATGATTCTCGGTTAGCAACTGCTCGTCCGGTTCTTTGACAAAGTCGGCGACATCTTCCTCGGTCAGTTCAAAGACTTTTTTGGTATCAGACAGCTGTAAGGAGGAAATCCCTTCAATGTTGAGAGGGCTGACAAATTCTGCGCAATCTCGCTTGACAGAAGAATTTTGGAAAACAACAAATGCCGTATTGTTCACGACAATAGAGTCTTTGCCAACGTAAATTGTTTTCTGTTCTCTGTCTGGGATCGTGTCGATTTTTGTGATCGCTCTTCCCTTCAGCCACTTCTTCAAGGCAAAGATTTCCAGCAAGCAAGAGACAATGGTAATACCGTTGGCCACGGCACTTGCGGGCTTACCACTTAAGATATCGGTAACAGCCTCGAATATGGATGAATCCAGGACGAGTTCAACTCCAAAGCTTCCTTTCTTGAACGTGGTCACAGAAAGCGAGACTCTCGATTTGTCAGCGAAAATTGTTTCGTTCGCTACATCTGCGATTCGATTTAGAGCAGTCAGAGACTGAGCCAGAACCTTAACTGGAATTTTGTGATTTTCCAATGCCGGTCCATCGTAAACCAACAACATCGGGGTTGAGCTCTTCATGTCGTCGTGCAGAGATTCAGAATTTGTCATTGAGAAGTAGAAAGGAAATATTCAATGCCATTTGAAGATGGTAAATTTTTGCACAAAAGACAACGATGCTCCTTGGAAGGTGGGGGTTTGGAGCGCCGAAGTGGAGCATACCCGAACGCAAACACATGCCAAAAAGGCCCCGCAGTGACGGGGCCATGAGCGTAGGTAGAAGCTTATCGCCTCAACTTGTTTGCAACGGTGGACACCAAAGAGCCGACGCCCGCCAAAAGCATAAATCCGAGACCAGGGAAGACGAACAGTATCGCCAACGGCCATCCCCAACGGAGAACTTCAGCTGCGTAGTATGCGCTCCCGGCAAGAACGATCCAGCCTGCGAAAGGAACTATGCTGATGGCAATCAAACCAACCACGGTAGCAAGGCATTCAAGGAGGAAGTTGTCGATATCAAGCCACCAGCAAATGAATCCGCTGAACAGTCCAAAGGCGACGAGGCCGTATGCAAGATATGCAAGACAAAGGAGTATCGTTAGCGGGCCGCTAAGTTTTTCCCAAAGGCTTTGCGAGTCTGAACGTTTCGCTTCTCCATAGGAAACTGGTTGAACAGCGCTGCGGTGAGATGGCACTGAGTCATCAACGCTTTCGATAGGTGAAATTTCTTCCGCCGGTTCGGGTTCTTTTGACGTTTTGAGGTACGGGTTCTTTTCTGCGTTTGCCTTCGCTATGCTCAGGTAAATCGTCAGAATGAAGGACAAAATAGGCACAAACATGCCTGCTGCCCACCAAGTTGAGATACCAACTTCACGGCATCGTTTGATAGCTGCAAACGCCATACTTAGTATAAGAATGGTTACAACTACAAAATACAGGCCTACGCCTAGACCGGTCATGTACCCTGCTTGATTCTCCGCCATTTGCGAGAGCGTTCCGGTAATGAGCCAAAGGATAAGTTCCGTAAAAAAGAAGGTTTTCCTGTTTATGGTTCCCGAGGCAGACAAAGGGTTTAGGTTGTTTTTCATCAGGCATCCTTTCCTATCGAACCCATCCTGCCCCTTGGTGTTGAGGGACATGGCTTTACCTCGTATAGCTTTATTTCCGGTTTTTTGAAACAAAGTCGAAAAACACAGTAACACCAATTATTGGAATAAACACGATAACAGTTCACATGAAGCTTTTATGTGATGGTGTTTATACGACAGTCAACGAACCTTTTGTTTTTAATGCAGTAAATATGCTGAGAACAAGTGCATGTCAAAAAAAAGCCCCGCTGCCGAAGCTCGAGTCCAGTAAAGCAGAGATCGTAACGCTACGGGCTATAGCGTTGTAGCGACATAATGTGTCACACTAGCGTATTCTTCTTTTACAGGAAAGATCAAATGCGTAAACTTTTCCTTGCGGCACTTCTATCAATCGCCGCATTCTCTTCTGCTTTTGCAGCCGACGTTTATGTTCGTGGCTATACCCGTTCTGATGGCACGTATGTTGCTCCGCATTACCGTTCAAGCCCCAACTCAACACGTAATGACAACTGGTCAACCCGAGGGAATATCAATCCTCACACAGGAAGATTAGGAACGAAAAACCCAGACTACAACTATGGTTCCAGTTCTCCCTATAAGGGTTCGACAACAAGGCAGCCTTCATCAACTTTGAGGGCTCCGAGGTAGGTCAAACCTTTCCTATTGTCAAAACAACAGCACGAGGAGGCGTATTGCCGTGCGCCTCTTTGTTTCATACTAGTGGTCGGCGTATCTTGTGATGCTTCGCAAAAAAACTTTGCAAATGAGTCACGATCTGGAAGCGCGTGTCAAAAGCAAGGTCCGAGACTGATGGATACGAGGTATGTAAAGCAAAGATCTAGCGAGATGAGCTATGGCGCTGAAACTTATTTGGTAAAGAACTTGATTGCTAAGCTCATCATTAAGCCTGCAACAATAGAGGTGACTAAGTCTTTTATTGATGACATATCGTTTTGAGAAAGCCAACGCCAGTCCATAGGGATCAGAAGGTTTAAGACATAGCAAACAACGATGCCACCACCTAACAGAGCCAAAATTCCAATAGTAATCAGTTTCACCCAATGGCGGACGGTGTACTCTCGTTTCTCCATCCGTTTGTCGTTAAGGTCGTCCTTGCCGTCTTGCTCAGGAACGCTCTTAAGTAGTTCAACCAAATTAGCGGGCGGGTTGAGAAACTGTGGTTGGGTACCCAATGACGTTTGCTCTGAAGTAGGCTCTGATGGATGAATCGTCGATTTGTCCATATAGATCTTTTCCATCATTAGAGGCGCGGCTCCAGGGGGAACCTTTCAGATGCGACCAGCTAGAGAGTTGATTTGCAGTGAACTCTCCAAAAAAATTCAGGGTTTGGTCAATGACGGCTTCTACATTTGCATCGATCAATTTTTTCTCAGGTGGCCGAACCATTTCCGAGAATCCATCAAGGCCATTATTTTTTAAGGCTAGAAGAGTTCTAGGGAATACAGGGCCGTACTGCCACGCTTCAGGGCTCTCTCCGCATAGGCGAAGGTTGAGAGACGCTAAGGCGACTCCATAGCAGCAATACATTAGTTTCTGAAGTTTAGTTGCGTTTACATTTATATCTAATGCTCGGCAACGTTCGATGATGTACGCCATCAACTGGAGGCTATCCAGCGGGCGAAACGTCGTATTTTCATTCGTCATGTTGGCCTCCTTTTGTCAAGATGGTTTAGAAGGGATCCCTTCTAAACCATTTTACGACACTTGTCAAAAATTTCCGCCTCACGTCCGGGAAGTCATTACGTTCGCCTCAAGACGCAGGGCGGAAAATTTGAAGCGCTCAGTCGCCTGCTGCTTGAGCAGCCTCGGCGGCCTTCATTTCTGTGAGCCACGGATCCTCTTCAGCAGGAGGAGCCGGCGGCATTCCAGTGGCCGGTGCAGCGCCGAAAAGATCGGCGGATGGATTCACGCTCTCCGGTTCATCAGATCCTGCATCAGGCTGATCGTCAGCTGCGATCGGCGTTGCTGCAACCGCCTCGGAAGAGGTGGCAGTGGTTTCAACAGTCGAAGACGGTGCGGGGACCGCGGCTTTCTTCTTGAGCTTGTCTTTAAGTCCGGCTGCGCCTTTTTTTGCAGATGCATTTGCAGAAGTTTCCGGAGCAAACCAATCTTCGGGCGTGCTCACACCATCTCGAAGACTTCTGTAGATGTTGCGCAAGTTGACTACTTGTGCCGGAAGGATCGAGTCTATGCGGCGTTGAATACGATCTTCAAGCTGCTTTTTGGATACGCCAAACTTAGCAAAAGTCTCCACAAGACCTTTGATGCCCTCAGCCGTCATGTCAACGTTTGCTCTTTGAGTAGCTTCGCACTGACTTAGCGCCGCTTCGGTTACATCGCCTGGAATAACAGACAGGATGCATGAGCGAAGTCGACGAGCACCTTGATTTGCGACGAGTTCATAGATATCTCGATTCTTTGTAAGCTGATAGCTGCCATTACCTGTATCGCGCTTCAATGTGACTTGAAAAACCACTTCGCGTCGCGTGTTGGTTTCTCCGCCCCACGCGAAAGCGGCTACCGTGGAAACGCCATCCTTTTGCGACAACTCGCGGATGCCGTATTGAATATTTCCCCAGGCTTGCGCAAGGGCTTCAGCGAGTCTGATTGAGGGGCCGCTGACAGTATTGCTGCCACGGGTATAAACGTAAACGGCTGAATTGGCCAGCGAAGGGCGACTGCACGCATTGAGAATGCGATCCATAGCAACGATGGGGTTGCGGGGGTTCATGCGTGCCACCACAAGCGCCGCTTGCACCTCGGCAATCGCTCGTGCTTGATCTGTAGCAGCCAAGGGATTGTTGGCAGTAGGTGTCGATACCTCAGCGCCAGTTGCAGTGAAGGGATTCACGACAGTTTTTACCGGGATCGGCTCAACAATTTGAGTGGTCATGATTTTTAATCCTTTGCAGGGTAAATTCGGAACGCCCGAGACGGCGCAGATTCCGTCGTGCAGGCTTTGTAGACGTCAAGAAACTTTTCTTTGAGTTTCTTGGAATTGATGGTTTTGCGTGAGCTAGGAGCAGACCATGAGGCAATCGTTTTGCCGTCCCTTTTTAGCGAAACCGCATCCTGCATGAACTCCATGATTCGCAGTTGATACGTCTTTTCTTTCGCATCAAGCAGACTCTTCTGTTCTTTAATCGCGCACAATTTGGTCCATGCGTCAACGACATCTCCAGCAGTTGCTTCAACAGCCTTTTTTGCCGTCGCAACGCGGTAACGTCGAGCTGCATCTTTTGTTGAAGTCAAGTCAGGCGGAGTCCTGGACTCAACCAATGCCCAGAATTCGCTTTCACGCTCGATCAACAACGCTTGAAGTTCTTCATCGGCTTCGACCGTATAGATCCTGAAGTCGTTTCCGCCGATCAGCACTGCGACGTCAGCAGTCTTGACGCCCGTTACAGCAAGGTAGTGCTGAACCTGCGTCATGTAGTAGTCGGGGATTTCATCTGTTCCAACCTCACCCCACCCATCAGACTTAGACGATGTCTTGAACTCAACCACCCGGCCGTCATCAGCGATTCCGTCAAGATTTGCGCGCATGAAAGGGTATTTCGAGCTCACAAATGCCTCTGCGGGCTTCGTAACCGTGCGCCCCGTTTTGTCTGCATATGCCTGACGAATAGGTGCTTCCAGAACACGTCCCCAGTAAAGCGCAGGGCGATCATCTTCTGCTGCGGTTTCATCTATTGGCGTCGTTTTCTCTTCCCAAACTTGGTAAGGAGTGCGCCAAGGAGACATGCCAAGAATCGCAGCGACATCGGACCCGCCGATGCCTTTTTGACGTTCTTTTAGCCAGTCAATTTGAGAAATTGATTTACTCATGGGTTAACTCACATAGTCTTCAAAGAACTTTTTGACAGCTGGATAAGTGAAGAAAAATTCTTTTTTCCCATGCTCGGATATGAGGCATACCAGTGTTTCATTACCTTCTTTCGGCATATCAACGAGAAGGCGAGCGATTTGCAACCCTCTGTCGTCATAACACGTTATCGTGTACCTACCAAAATCCTCTAGGACGGTGTTTGTATGGCTACTCTGAATGAGTTCTCTGATTTTTCTGAAAGAACTCTTCCAGGTCTCTCTCGGTGAGTGTTCTCCTCGATCAGACCGAGGGATGCCATGCATCTCATCGCGGACCCTTTTCAGGTGCGTTACGCTGACCGATAAGATCTCGGCAATTCGGGGCAAGGGAATGTCAGCGTTGATAGCATCCTTGATGATTTCGCGGAACTCTTTTGTAAATCTCCGCGAGCGTGGAGATACGATCCGTGGAGTATTAGCTGCTCGCTCTTTAATCTGAGCAATGATGAAATTTGAGTTGTCGATTAGGTCTGTCATAGTTTTGTCGTCTGCTAGTTAAGACCGAAGGTTGTTAATTTTGTGGTTGGTCTTCTGGGCAAATTCTTCCAAGAAGGCTGGTGGTATCGGCGAGTTGTTGAAGAAGTCGTAGAGGTATTCGACGGCATCAAATAGTGTGCAGACGGCTGTTTGACCTTTGTTCTCTAGAATTTGCTTCGCCAATTCATCTGAATCAGATTCAAGATCAAACTTCCGATCTAGGCAGCTAGGATCGAAGCCGTCGGGATAGTTCCATGTCATAGCTTTAATCTCTTGATGAAAGCAAAGATGTAGTCGATGACCGTTTTTGTGGTGGTCGTAGCCGTGCGATTTTGGGCTTTGCGTTCACGCTCTTTACGGCGTGTGGCTTTACTTTTTTGTGATGCGTGCCGGTGAGGGTGAGTGGGAACGCTCATGCCGCCTCCTGTTCTTCAGGGCGACGGTGAAAATACTGGCGCCAGGATGCGACTTCTTTTTTGAAGTTCGGATGCTTTTCGACTTGTTTTGCTAGCCAAACTTCAAAATCATCGAGCGATGGTTCTTGTACACATGCGCTGTACCACTGGTACATAACGATTGCCTCACGCCCGTGACGGCTGACAGCTGCTTTGGTTGCCAATTCGAGGCTTTGGTTGTCATTGACGAAAGTAAGAGCAACGCTTCTGATTAAACAGTTCAGCGCCGCGGAGATGCTTTTAACGTTCATCGACTGAACTCCTAAAAAAGTACATACCCATTCAGGACCGCCCACCGCATGAGCAGGCAGAGTGAGATACCGAGAGCGCAGATACCGGCGCCAGTCAGAACGGCGCAGATGATGATTGAGGTTTCGCTGAAGCCCGTTCTTTCGTTGTGGCCGAGAAGTTTTTTCAACGTCATGGCGTTCTCGGAAAAAGAAAAAGCCCCGGCAGGTGAGTGCCGAGGCCAATTAAGAAAAGTGGTTGCTTACGCGGCTTTGCGCTTGGGTTGGCAGGAAGACCAGTGCTGATAGCAGGGCATGTCGTTGATGTCGTGCCCGTGCTTGGCAAGAATTTCTAGGATGCGACCCCAAGAAACTTCATGGAAAGCGTCCCAAAAGCTTCCGGCCAAAGGCGAATCAACTATGCGCAAAAGGCCGTCAAGCTTTCCAAAGACGTCAGCAAAGAGAAATCTCACGTAATAGATGAATGTGAGCAGGGCTTCGGCCTCTTGAGCGGACAAGATGACTGAGCCTTCCGCAAGCGTCGGCGCCGGAAGCTGCGGTTTAAGTGTGCAGGTTTCGATGAGCGTGAGTGCAGCTTTCATCTGATCGTGCCTTAGGTCTTTGTAGCTCGCGATCTTGAAGTAGTCGTAAAGAGCGTTGTAGACCGTCTGATAGTGAACCGATGAGTTCTTAGCGCGCGATTTGATGGCCTTTCGGATCTCGTACTGCTCTGTAGTCGTGATGAGCGCGGACTGAGCAGATTCGTATCGTCCCGTGCGGCGAATCGCCGGAAGGATCTCATCCGTAACCTTCACGCGAAATCGGAAAGCAGGCGTGCCCTCTTTGATCGCATCTTGCGAGCGGAGGATCAGCGTGTACATGCCGCTTTCGCTAATGATGTTGGTTTCGCGGCCGTCAATCGTCACCTTGCTTCGTTCGCAATTCCGGAGTGTGCGAATGGCAACAGAAGGATTCGTCAGATGAATCGCCTTTGCTACTTGAGCAGCGATAAACCAAGGGGCATCATCCTTGACCAACACCGTAATTGGCAGGTTCTCGAATGAGAAATTGAGTGCATTCATTGCAATCTCCTATGAGTTTTTCCACCCCGCTACCATCCGCCAAGATGGAGGGCGGGCCTGCGGGTTGGCGGACCGGCTCATAGGTTCCGGCGCATCTTTCGATGCCCCGCAAGCCCTTCCCATAAAGAGAATTGCATCCCTAAGAATTTCTTAGGGGTCCATTGGACTTGCGTGCGCCCAGACAACAAAAAAGCCGCTCGAGTGGATCGATCGGCGACTGAGCGCCTATGAGTTCGGGCCGCCAAGCCCGTGTCAGCGCCGCTTTCGCGCTGACACAGGAAGAGTACTCGATCTGGAGGCGCGTGTCAAAAAAAGCCCCGACGCTTTTTTAGCGTCGAGGCCAGTAGTTGGTGGCGGGTTGCAATGTAGGCGCCCGCCGCGCCTGCTTAATCGTCATTGCTACGAGTAAGAGCTTCTAAAACCGCGTCGCTCTTACATCCCCAGATTGGCATTTCACCAATCAGTTTCGGAGGGAGTTAATTTCAATCTTGCTCTATTCGCGAATGAAATTTGTTGGTCTTTTCCCTCCTTGAGTGCGATCATCCAGTTGTCGGACTCCTTTTCGACAATTGATGAACTCAACCCAAGGAGAGCAAAGATGGTTTCAGTTCTTGAAGATGCAATCAGGTCAAGACGTGTCGTTACTTTCCATTACGATGGTCTTCCTCGAATTGTCGAGCCTTTCTTGATTGGTACCACCACGGCAGGGCGTCCTGCATTGCGTGGTTTCCAAACAGGAGGCGGAAGCCAATCAGGCAGAGTGCCTGGATGGCATTTGTTCTCGCTTGACAAAATTGTTGGAATAACCATGACCCCAACGACGTTCTCAGGCGTGCGAGATGGGTACAACCCCGCTGATAAAGGAATGTCAGCCATCGGCCTTCACGTCTAGCGTTGAACCCACAGTTGCAAGAACCTGCCTTATCGGCAGGTTCGTTGTGTATCGCGCAGTCACTGTCGTGTTGAATCATTAAATAGTCCTCTTAAAAGACTCACTACTGCGCCAGGGAAGACAGACGCAGTAATTGGCCTTTTCCCTCCTTGGATGCGATCATCTAGTTGTCGGACTCCTTTCGACAATTGATGAACTCAACTCAAGGAGGGAAAAGATGATTGAACGAAAGGCTGCTTATGAAGGTGTTGAACCAGAAGCGCTCTCGTTGCAGGAGCTGATGTACATTGGGCTCGTTCAGGGCGGAGCGGTGAAGCTTGAAGAAGTCGTAGACGACCGCGAAGCTTGGACGAGGAACCTCAACAAGCTTCGTGAGGCTTGGCATGCCGCAAGAGGAACAGTGGCGCTTTGGGAGGAGGAACGCCGCAGACTTCGCGAACAGCACTAAGCTCCTCACGCAGAGAGCCTAAGGCGGCGTCCAAAGCCGCCTGAGTGTCCTGCACGTCTTTTTCGCAGATCGGTTGATTGAACGGGCGCCCCATCCTCTCGTTGTAGAGAGGGTGACTCTTTCCTGATACAAACGCGCAAGTGACTTCCAGAAGTACATCGAAAGCTTGCCGAGCTTCCGACTTGCGCTTAGGTATGCTCAGTTCAAGGTAGCGACTAGGGTTGATGTTCATATTCATCTCCTGAAAAGACCCATGGTTGCGCCCTCATGAGAAGGCGCAACGGTTGGCCTTTTCGGCCGGGCGGGTGAGGATCCGTAGATCTTCAGACCGCTCGGTCGACACTGCATCCTTAAGCCTTTGCGCTTTTGTGCGCTCGGCGCGGAGGTACTGGCTCCGCGTCTTCTTACGGCCTTCCTGCCGCTCCAGCTATTCACTGTCGCGTGCCCCGCTAACGCGGAGGAAAGGCAATCGATCTTGCCGATTGCTTAATTAAAATATTAAGTAAGCTTAGCGTAAAAGGCAAGTTAAATAAATTATAGCTTAGCGCTTAACAATTGATTTCCATCAATCAACTGTTAAGTTAACTTAATTTATAGGGCAACGAAAAAGCCCCAGCGCGGAGCGTCGGGGCTTGTTTGCTATGAGCTATAGCATTGAAACTGCGAAAGTTCAAATAGCGGGAGCTGAACGTGAGAAGTTAATGCGTTTATCTTGTGCGGCTGCCTCTCGGCCAAGTCGCATTCCCACGTAAATCATGAGTAAGGCGGTCTTGGGTTCTCCAATGGAGTCCATCGCGAAGGCCATCCCGCGAGCGAGAGTAAGCCCTTCCGAGTCTTCCTTATAGCAATCGACTAGAAAATCAATGATTTCATCGTCTGAATGCAGTTCGTTGACAGGATTATACGGTTTGACTTTTATGGTGTTTGTCATTGCTCTTCCTCAATATCCATGTCTGCCATACTCTGAGCTTTAGCGATATCTGCTTGCTGGGTTCGCTTGTTCCCGCCGAGTAGAAGGAGGATGACTTCCGTACCGCGAATTGTAAAGTAGATTCTATAACCAGGCCCGACATCCACACGAAGTTCTGAAATCTTACCTATGCGCTTTACATCTCCCCAAAGACCTGCTGCGATGCGGGTTTCTCTGGCGCGAATTGCGCGTAGTGCTACAGCGTCGCGTAGCCCGGCCTTCCAAGTGGAATACTCCTCTGTCGTAATGATTTTGTAGAAATTGCCCTGCGACAGAGCGCTCAACGTCTTTGGAGTTAGGATGGGTTTAGGCATTGATCTTTATTATTGATCTAATTGTCAGGTGGATTTTGTCGGCTGTCAATCTGAAAAGCTCTATACAGCCCGCCCAATGCGGGCAGTATAACTCTCAAAGACTTCGATTAACCTCCAGTACGCGGCCTAGAATCTTAAGTCGGTCGCACTCATCACCCACATATTCTTCAGGACGGTAAGCGGAGTTCTCAGATGAGACGAGTAATCCGTTTTTAATCTTGGAAAGGTACTTGATGCGGTACTCCCCGTCAATGGTGAGTACATAAATTCCACCGTCAGAGATATGAACGCAACCGGGCCGAGTCTCGGTGAAGCTTTCAAAGAGGATGGTGTCTCCATTTTGAAGCTCCGGTTCCATCGAATTTCCGCAGACTTTCGCTCTTTTGCATTGACTCGGTAGCAGATGCCTCTTCTGGAAGAACGACTCCCGGTACCAGCAATCTTCACTGTCGTGTATCAATTCCCAGGTGGGCTCACTGCCGGAACCCGCTGAAAATTCAAGTCTGTATTCGGGAATTGCGACGAATCCGTCAGGAATTTTATCGCCAACGCCGTATGACAGAACTTGTGCAGTCTTCTCTCCCTCACCGGTTTGAAGCCAACGTTGAGAGACGCCAAAAAACTCTGCGACTTTACGCAGATTGCTGTCAAAGATCTTGCCGGATTTCGTCCATTGATTAACGGCAGACGTGGATACCCCGCAGTAGCGGGCAAGGGCTGCTTGAGTCTTGCCAGTGCTTTTATCGAAGAGCGATGCAAGACGAGCTGAAAGTGTGCTGTCTACTGGTGCCATTTATTGCTTACTCCTGTTAAGCGAGCTTACATCTTTATGCCTCCGGATTAATTTGACGCAACAATTAAGATAGCTTAGTATATTGCTTAAAATGACTTAGCAAAATTGCCATTTTTAAGCATGAACACTTTAAGAGAAATTAAGAGGGCTTCACCTGAGCAGTCGTGTCTGTATATCGACCAGATGGGAGGCACGGGTGCTGTCAGTCGCATTTGCGAAGTTTCGTCCGCAGCGGTTAGCCAGTGGCGCCGATACGGTATTCCCCATGCACGCCTGCAGTTCCTGCGAGAGAGGTTGAAGAATCAGAAACTTCTAGAACAAGCACAGGCGCTCATAGCTGAAGTCAAATAAAGGGACTGGACGTGAGCATGCTTGCCCTCAATTACGTGAAAAAGAATCTCCGTGCCGGCGGTTTCGCTCAGGCTGTTCTTGCCTATTTGGCTGACTGCATGAACGAAGCCGACGGAAAGTGCTTTCCTTCACGCGAAACGATTGCTGAGTACTTCTCATCTGAAGATGACCCATGCACTGTAAAACGCGTAGATCGAGCACTCGCGCGATTGCGTGAATTGGGTTTCATTAAATCAGAGTGCGTGCCGCACAGGAAGCAACCCGCCAAGGGTATTGAGGGTGGATGGCACAACGAATATAGCTTTCCTGGGCTTTCAGGGGCCGCTCCCAAAACAGACGCTACCCATCGCAACGGGGTTGACCCCATAGCGGGGGTAAGCCCCACCGTGGAAAGGGGTAGCCCCCAAATTGGACAAGGGGTAGCCCCCACCGTGGAAAGGGGTAGCCCCCACCGTGGGGTCGAGAAACAGAAAGAAACAGAAGTTAAACAGAAGAGAAACAGTAGTAGCACACACACATGCGAAGAGCCTCCGTTTGACGACGAACTTTTCAACGAGGCAGCACGAGTTGTATCCGAAACCGAAGCAACTTCTGAAAGTCCTCCTGAGAAAAAACAGAAGAAGCCACGAAAGGCTCGCACTTCTTTTGCGACTGTCGAGAGGCCTGACGATCTTCCCGAGCAACTTTGGCAGGACTGGCTAGCGCTCCGAAAAGCAAAGCGAGCTCCCCTCAACACCACAACCATCAACACATTCCGAGCCGAAGCTCAAAAGGCTGGCATCTCTTTTGAAGAAGCCGTTTCTTTCTCAGTCGCTAATGGATATCAAGGCTTTAAGGCTGATTGGTACAGAAAAAATGCAAGCACTTTCACAAATGATCGGCCGCATCAAGGCTATGCGGGCTTCGGCGCAAGAAACACAGCAGAAATCGACTACACCGCAGGAATCGACTGACTCGAGATTTCAGAGCGAATGGAGCGAGTGCCCGCGTCATGGTCGATACCGTAGTTATTGGGTCGATGACTCCTGCACGTTCCATTTTTCGTCTTGTCCAGAGTGTTCTCGCCAAAGATTTCTCGCGCAGCACTTTTCACTTGAAATCCCTCCGCGATTCCAAGGCATGACTGTGACTTCCTGGCAGACCTTCAACGCCAAGATGGAGGGGGTCAAGAACGCAGTTCTTGCTTGGGGTGAAGACATGGAGACAAGCGTCAAACGCGGGAAGTCGCTCATCTTCGTCGGTAAGACTGGTGCCGGGAAAACTCATCTCGGGATGGCCATCGTGATGGGAGCCCTGCGCAAAGGGTTCGTCGCAAAGATCGTCGATTGCGGATTGCTCCTTTCCGAGATTTATGACACGTACGGAAAGGACGAAGAAGGTCGTTCTAAGGGCGATGCGGCGAATCTCATTCGCGCCTATATCGACCTAGACGTGCTCGTGATTGACGAGATCGGTCGAAGTCCCATTTCGGCGCATGGTACAGATCGTCTTTTCGAAATCATCGACGGTCGCTACAAGCGCTGTCGGCCGACCATCGTGATCTCGAACCTGCCTCTCGCAAGCTCCAATGGCGCGTCACTCACAAGTGTCCTCAGTGACGCAGCAGTGAGTCGCCTTCGTGACGGCGGAAAGTGTCTCGCTTTCGATTGGCAGGATTATCGAACCCGTGCGAAGGAGGAGAAATGACGTCAGCTCTCCTTCTTTGCCGACTTCAACGCCTCGAGGATGTCCGCCGCCTCTCCCACCGAGCCGATGTGCCTCTCAACCAGAAGGTTGATGAATCGCGAGATCACGGCGGGTACTTCCGCGTGCTCCTCCGAGTTGTACGGGAACAGCCCTTCATGTGCCGCGTCGTTGCCCAACTTTCGCACCGCGTCCCAGATCGGCATCTCGTCAGCTGGCAGTTTCAAATTTTCAATTCGGTCGTAAAGGTTCTTCCCTTCGCCGCCGAGGTGATCGACCAACCGTTCAAGGGCTATGCGCAGCAGTGCGCATGCAGCCCATGGCGACGCGCCCGCAATCGACTGCGCCTCCAAGAAGGGCTTCTGCACGTCTTCGGGCATGCGCTCCGCAGGTCTGATCCCCGCACTCACCGGCCAGACCAAATCACCGCCCAGCCAGAGGACAACGCCGTCGCAAGCATCGCACCGCGTGATAGCCAACTCATCAAGGTCGTACCACTTCACGAAGTGCGCAGCACCCACTTCAGCGTCGTAATTCGACGGATTGATAAGACTCTGAATCCGCCTCGGCTGATAAATCACTTTCGCAACTGGAATCGGCTTCGTGGTGCTGTAGACCTCGCAGTGCGGGCAGGTGAATGCTGCTTTTCTCAACTCAGGAATTCCCAATGAAAACGCTTTTCTCGAAAACCGACTGGGTGAACAACCGCAACAAGGCTCTCCTTCGCGCCGGTGAGGGCATTATCGCCGCCCGCCGAAGTCTTGATCAACTAGACGAGGCTCTACAGAACACCACGATCGGAGTCTTCCCCGAGGTCCCCGTTGTTGTGGATGTCGTGCACCGCCTCCGCGGTGAGATCGATTCCATCCTCATCGGATTCGTCGAGTCTTCAGCTGCCCCGCGTAAGCGCGACGAGGATTTTCATAGAGGAGAAACGAAATGAAACTCAACGACATCGAGATCAGCGGCGAAATCTTTTCGGATGATGAAGCTCCCCGCCTTCGATTCCTTCATCTCTTTGCACGCAATTCTTCTGCGTCCGTCAACGTCGACTTCACCGGTGTTCGTCCACGACTGTCGCTTACGGTCGACCATCTGGCTGATCTCTTCGACCTTATCCGCTGCGCTTACTCCATGGCTCGTTTCCTCAACCAATGGGAAATAGCTGCGGGGAACTCAGTTGTTTGCGAACTCCCCGCAAATCTCGAGCAGACATCTCCGCTCGATGCAGCTGCCCCCTTTGGATGGGAGGGCGATTTCTTCAGTTCAATCGCTCGGTGTGCCCGACACAATCGCTTCCCGAACTTCAGCTGTTATCTCATCGCAGGAGATTTAGGGGCATATACACAATCCCGTGGCTCCCTTCACCCGGCCTCTTCGTCGTGTATAGCAACTCCTCAACCCGGTCTGGTCGGAGCGCATCAGGAGAAACAGCAATGTCCGGACGCGCCGTGAGCGATTCAATCTCCTCGAGTTCCGTGAAGCGCACGATTTGGTCATTTCTGTCCGTCCAGATCGCAATAAGTTCGTTTTTCTGTCCATGGTCATTGTTCTGTCCTGGACAACGGAAACAGTGCTTCGAACCATTTTTCAGTGTGGCTTCATAGACCGTTTGGTCGCCGATCGCAACGTCAATTTCAATCATCTGTTTTCCCTCCGTGGGGTGCATTGATGGAAGTGAGATACCTCAATCATCCCACGGAGGTTCCTACAAAAGGAACTTCATGCCCCTTTGTTTCGATTGTCGCAACATCGCGCCGCTTGGTCCAAAGCCAAAAACCGAGTATCTCCAACTGCAAGTTGGACAGTGGGGAATGCTCGCTCGTGGGCTTGTCGAGTGCGCTCATCGAGAACCAGGACAAACCTACGCGCGCTTTCGATCTGTCGAAGCTGCAGGATCTTGTCCTTTCTTTGAACCCGAGTCTGATGCTGAAAAGCGTGAAGGACGACGCAAGCTCGCTAAGGCTCAACGCACTCGCTTCACTGTCTGGATGAGGTCCATCAAAAGTAAATGACCAAAAGAACACTCACCATTGAATTGCCATGGCCCAACCGAGCACTTTCACCTAATGGTCGCATTGATCGGTTTTCAAAGGCTCGAATTTTTAAATCCACAAAGATGCAGGCATTCATCGTTACTAAGACAGCCTTGAAGGGACAGCCTGTTCGTTTGCTTGCGGGTACGACGATGAACCTTCGTCTCTGTCCCATTCCGCCAATTCTTCGTTATCGGGATGAAGACAACTTGATTGCAAACTGCAAGTCTTACTTCGACGGTATCGCTGAAGCACTCAATGTTAATGACCATCTTTTCCATTTCCGAGAACAGGTTTGGCATCCAGACGAAGCTCCCGGAAAACTGTTGATTGAACTGGATTGGGAGGAGCCAAATGAATGACAAAGAAGAAACAAATGAACGTACTCCTCCGCCCACAGTCCCACTCGGCGTCTCAAAGTTCCTCCCGCCGCTCGCGGTGCAAAAACTCGTCAATGCAGCCTATCAAGCAAAACTGTTCAAGCCAGGATCGTTCGATCGTCGCCGCGAAATTGAGAATGCAATCTTGGTCGTCAAAGCTCAGTGGCCGAAGTTCTTCCGGAAGAACTGAAATGGTGCCTGTAGGCGTTAAAGGGGACAGCATTGGTCAGTATCACCATAGAGCGATCTATACCGATGCTGAAATTGATGAGGTGCTTGCTCTTTGGGATGCCGGCTTTACCGTCGCTTGTATTGCTATAAAGATGGAGATGCCCAAATCGACCGTTTGGGCTGTTTGTCATGGCGTTCTCAGAGGCAAGACTCCGACAAATTGGAAGAGGAAGAAAGTGTGATGGCAAACGAAAGCAATTTGATCCCAAATTCGAAACGAACGCCGAGTGAACGCCGAGAAAATGCGAAAAAGGCAGGTCGTGCATCTGGAGTTTCCCGGCGTCGACGTAAGACCTTCAAAGAGCTTCTGGAAATTGCGCTCATGAAGCAGTGTGAGGGCGAAGGCACTTACGGTGAGGCTGTCGTTGCGTCCATGCTTGAAGCTGCACTTGCCGGTGATGTCAAGGCATTTGTCGCCATTCGCGATACCGTTGGCGAAAAGCCTGTCGAGAAAGTTGCGTCAGAAATTGAAGGCGGCTTGAGGCTCTATTGGGATCGGGCCGCCGCGGCTAAAAAAGAGGACACTGAGACGTGACTGAGACTGCTGTCAAAATTCCATATTGGCCGCGTTATCCTCAGGACGAAATCCATCGGAGGTTTGATGCTCATCGCTTCTGCGTTCTGGTTGCGCATCGTCGAATGGGGAAGACGGTTCTAGCGGTCAATCACTTAATTAAACGCGCCATTGTTGATGGCAAGGAGCGTGGTTTTTACGCATACATAGCACCGTTTCGTGTGCAGGCGAAGGCTATTGCGTGGTCCTACCTCAAGCATTACACGTCGTCGATACCGTACTGCAAGATCAACGAGGGCGAGCTATCGATCATCCTGCCCAACAGAGCGACGATTCGCATCTTTGGCGCGGACAACCCCGATGCTCTGCGAGGGCTTTATTTTGATGGCGTAGTGATGGATGAAGTAGCGCAGATGAAGCCTGAAGTTTGGGGCGAGATCATCCGTCCGGCCTTAGCCGACCGCAAGGGGTGGGCAGTCTTCATTGGAACGCCGAAGGGCATCAATCTGTTCAGCCAGATGTATGACTTAGCGCTAGCACGAGAGGCTAAAGGCGAGAAAGAGTGGAAGGCTATGGTCTACGGTGTTGAACAAACGCGTGTTATTCCAGAGAAGGAGCTCGATAGCCTGCGCAAGGAAATGTCTGAGAACGAGTACCGGCAGGAGTTCCTGTGCGACTTCAATGCTGCGTCAGATGACAATTTGATCAGCATTGACACGGTTCGAGCTGCTGCAGGCAGGCATTACGCTGAGCGTGATTACTCGTCTGCGCCTGTTGTGCTCGGTGTCGACGTCGCTCGCTTTGGTTCTGATTCCACCGTGATCTTCCGACGGCAGGGGCTCGTGGCTTTCCCGCCGATCGTCATTCGTGGACTTGACAACATGGAAGTAGCAGACCGTGTTGCTATTCAGATCGCCCAGCACAACCCGGCACAGGTTTTCATTGATGCAGGCGAAGGCACCGGCGTCATCGATCGTCTCCGGCAAATGCGTTTCAATGTTGCCGAGGTCTACTTTGGCGGTAAAGGGCCGCGTAAAGACATCTTCGAGAATCGCCGCATGGAAATGTGGTGGGAGATGAAGCAGTGGCTGGATAAGGGCGGAGCAATTCCTCCAGACGAAATACTGCAGGCCGATCTGGCCGCACCTACATACGGTTTTACAACCCGCGGCACAAAGATCCTTGAACCCAAAGACAAGATCAAAGAACGCATTGGTCGTTCACCTGATATGGCTGATGCTCTGGCTTTGACGTTCGCGGCGCCAGTACCTCCACAAATGGATCCACACCTTGCGAAGATGCTGAATAACCGCCGTCCTTATGATCCGGAACGAGCTTTCGACGATGAGTGGCGCAGCATGTAGCGCGTCCATAAAGCCTCATGTCGTGCCTCGACACTGCCGGCATGAGATACGAAACGATGTCATTGCTTCAAGCGAGGCAACTCTGCGCGGATTTAATTCAGCACAACTTTGCGGAATCCGGACTGAAAGGATTCCCGCTGGTACTAAACGATGCCGTTTATGAGGCGCTTGATGCTGTTGGTCTGAGTTTTTCGCTTGTGGCCTTCGACGGAGAGCGGCCGGTGGGGCTCTGTTCAGTCTTTATCTCAGTGCATCCACAGACAACGGGACTGTTTGCAACGAACGACACGATCTTTTGCATGCAGGTCTATCGGTCTCGAGGTGTCGGTGGTCGTTTGATCGTTCTTGCTGAGAGAGAGGCTAAGCAGCGTGGTTGCATTGCTTTTCAATGGCAAAGCGCCGTTGGTTCGTCACTCGCAACGGCACTTGCCAAGCGGCACTCCGATTCGTATCCCGTCCCGCTCATCACTTTCATCAGGAGGCTCTAATGGGTAGCTCAGTTTGGGGCGCGATTACCGGCGGTTTGTTCGGTTTGTACGATTCGTATCAGGAAAAGCGCGCGAACGACCGTGCTGAAAATTTAGCCAAAGATCAGCTCGAGGCCGAAAAGAGGGCTCAGCAGAATGAAGATCAGGCGCGCAATAAGGCCAATCAGAAGCAGGCTGATCTTGCTGCGCTTCTTGAAGGTAATACAACAAGCGGTCTTGGCAATACTTCGCTTTCGGGTGCTCAAGGTGCTCCGGTCGATCCGAATCGGCTGGGCAAGGGCAACACGCTTCTGGGTGCCTAAACATGGCTCGCGTCGAACCGCGTAAAGTTTTCGAGCGCTTTAGTCAGCTCAAGGAAGAGAGGGCTACTTGGGAGCCGTTGTGGCGAGATATCCGAGATTTCATCTTGCCGCAGGCAGGGGTTTTTGAGGGGGAGAAGCCCTATGAGGGTTGGCGACGTCATCGCAAGATCGTAGACCCAACGCCAATCCAGTACGCCGACATGCTTTCGTCCGGGCTCTATTCTGGCGTTTCTTCACCCGCAAGGCCTTGGTTGAAACTCACTACCAAAGATCCGAAGCTGGATGAAGAACCCGATGTTCGGCAATGGCTTGACGACGTTCAGAAGCAGATGCTTCTGTTATTTGCAAAGTCAGAGGTTTATTCAGCTCTGCATAAATCCTACATTGAGTTGCCGGTTTTCGGCACTGCATGCACGATTTGTCAACGGCATCCGACAGATACCATTGCTCTGCAGAACTTGACGATTGGTGAGTATTGGTTGGCCGATGACGCCTACGGGCGCATTGATACCATGTATCGGCGATTGAGCATGACAGCCAAACAGCTCGTCGATCAGTGGGGTATTGATGCCGTAAGTGCTGATGTAAGTTCGTTCTATCGAACCGATCCGTTCCATCGTGTTGATGTGATTCATGCCATCGAACCTCGGTTCGATCGCGACGCTCACAAGCGAGACGGTCTCAATAAACCGTGGCGCTCTATCTACTTTGAAGAAGGTGCTGACAAGAAGATTCTGTCTGAGGCGGGATTCGATGAATTCCCCGCGCTTTGTCCGCGCTGGATGACATATGCCAACTCAGTTTATGGTCATGGTCCCGGTTCGCTAGCACTGTCGTTCTCGAAGTCGCTGCAACGACTCGCGACTCGAGAGGCAACACTCGTCGATAAGAGCACAAATCCGGCAATGGTCTATCCCATGACTTATACCGGGCAGCTTGAGCAACTTCTTCAGCCCGGCGGTTTGATCCCCGTCGGTCCGAACGATGCACAGTTGGTTCGCCCCGCTTGGGATCTACGAGGTCTTTCTGTGGATTCCCTTGAGGCGCTCATTGCTCGTCGTCAGCAGCAGCTTCAGAGCATTTTTTACGTCAACATCTTCCAAATGATCGCTGCATCGGCTGGAGATCAGAGAACAGCGACCGAAGTTGCTGCACTGCAGCAGGAAAAGTCCATGATGCTTGGCCCTGTACTCGAGCGCCTGCACTCCGAAATGCTAGATCCGTTGGTCGCTACGGTTTTCGGTTTCATGATCGAAGACGATTTGTTGCCGCCGCCGCCCGAAATGCTTCAAGGGCAGCAGCTCTCTGTCGAGTACATTTCCGTGCTTGCTGAGGCACAGCGTACTGCAGACGCTCAAGGCATCACTAAAACAATTCAAGAAATAGGTTTGATTGCTCAGATGAAACCGGATGTCTTGGACAAGCTCGATGCTGACATTGCTGTTGACAAAATCTCGTCAATGAACGGTGTTCCTCCATCCATGATCGTTGCAGGTAAGAACCTCGCACTCATTCGGCAGCAGAGAGCCCAGGTGCAACAACAAGCCGCAATGCAGCAGCAGGCCATGAATCAGGCAGATGTTCTTAAAAACCTGGGGCAAGCTGTCAATTCTGCCGGTCTGCAGCAAGCCGCTGTACAGGGGTTGTTGTGATGAGTGTCCATAAAGCCTCTACTCTCGAGGGCACCATGAATCCCGAACACGATGACGACTTCGATCCACTTGATCCTGAGATCGAAGAGGAACGTGCGAAACGGCGCAAGGATGCCGAAAAGCAACTTCTTCAGGATCTCAAGGTTGTGATGGGAACAAAGAGCGGACGCAGAGCCTTTTTCTGGATCTTCGAACTTTGTTCGATGTCGAAGAGCGTTACTTCGCTTCAGCCGTTGGCTATGGCGATTGCTTCTGGTCAGCGCGACATCGGTCTTGCTGTTCGGGCTCGAGTCGAAACCGCTTGTCCAGAGTTACTTGAATTAATGGAAAAGGAACATCGAAATGGATGAACCCACTGCAACTGCAGCTCCAGCCGCATCGCCATGGGAGGAAACGCCGCCGGCGGCTGCTCCCGCAGACTCGGGCACTCCCCATTTGCCGCCCGCGGGGACGGCTGAACTAGCTCCCGACGCCGCCGCTGATTCAGATAGCGGTATGGGTATTCCAAATGGGGATGGTGCAGACGAGCACAAAGATGATGTTGGTGTTGATGTGCTGGGTTCGCCGGAAGGCGGCTACAGCACTGAGAACCTCAATCTGCCGGAAGGTTTTAAGTTGGACGAGGGCGCGGCTCATGGACTGAGCGAAGTTTGCAAAGAGCTCAATCTTTCGCAAAAAACGTTTTCAACGATTGTGGAGCGCATGTCTCCGCTCCTTGAACAACGTCAGGCAGAGCAACGCGACGCTCTCGGAGCTCAATTTCTCGCGGCAGCTAAAGCTGATCCTGACATCGGGCAGGGCAACTGGAAGCAGACGCTCGCTGATGCAAATCGCGCGTTCGGAATGCTCGATAAAGAGACTCAAAAGGTCTTTACGTTCCTTCATCTCAACAAACATCCGGGAGTGATTAGAGCCTTTCGCGACATCGGCCGAGCTCTCGGCAACGACGTCGTTGTGAAGGGGAAGTCATCGGCGGCACCGACCGATCCGGCTAGGGCGTTTTTTTACAACTCAAATATGAACTAAGGAGGCTACATGCCAGTTGCTCAGTATCCGACCCTCGTTGATCTGGCTTCTCGCCTTGATCAGGAAGGTCACATTATTCCGATTGCGGAAGTGCTTTCTAAGCGCGATCCAATTTTGAAGCTGTTGCGTTGGAAAGAATGCAACAAAACCGACGGTTATCTGCACGGAATCCGTACGGGTATTCCTGAGCCGACGTTCCGCAAGCTCTATCAGGGCGTCCAACCGCAGAAGTCCACGACTGCACAGGTTACGGATACCTGCGGCAACATCGAAATGTATGCCGAGGTCGACAAGGATCTAGCCGACGTCAACGGCAACACTGCTCAGTGGCGTTTGTCTGAACAGACGCCATTCTTTCAGGGCATGGGTAATACGATGGCGGAAACCATTTTCTATGGCGATACGGACATCAATCCGGATCGTTTTATGGGTATTTCTGCACGTTACAACCAGTTGCCTGGAGCGAAACGTGCTCTGGCAGCACAGCACGTAATCGATGCTGGCGGTACGGGTGACGATCTCACATCGATCTTCATCATCTCGCTTGATCAGTTCTTCGGCATCTATCCGAAGGGATCAAAGATTGGCCTGCAGCATACAGACAAGGGGCAAGAAACCAAGACTCTCCCCGATGGCTCCATGTATGAGGTTTACCGTGACCACTATAAGTGGCAGGCTGGCACGGCCTTAGAAGATTGGCGAGGGGTTGTGCGCGTCGCGAATATCAAGATCTCCGACCTTGTCGGCGGCACCGGCACGTTCACTTCGGACGTTCTGGTTAAAACCCTCATTCGTGCAAAGAACAAGATTCCTGCCGACCTGTCGACTAACGTACACATGTTTTGCTGCGAAGAGGTCAAGACGGCACTCGAAATTGCCGCCTTGGAGAAGAGCTCCAACGCTGTCAAGATCGTTGAAGCTGCAGATCAGTTCCGCTCGCTCTTCTTCAACATTCCGATCGAAGTTTCCGATTCGATCAGCACAACCGAAGCGCAGATCAAGTAAGGAGGTGCCTCATGCGTCTTGATACTCAATCTCTCTTCTCGGATACTCAGAAACTTTCAGGAGCTTCTGCAACCGGAACCAATGTTCTCGATATCGGTAAGGCTGGTGTTGCAGAACACGAGCTTTTCGTTGTTGCTCGTTTTGATACAGATACGCATGGTTGCGTCAAGGTCACCATTCAGGGATCTGTTGATGGTACGACATTCGTTGATGTTGCTTCGGCGGCGGTCACTGATACCACGGCCGGGGCCGGTGTGAACATCCGTCTTCCTCAAGCATGTCCGCGTTACCTTAAAGCTGTCTATAACGCGGCGACGTCCGGCACACTCAAAGGCAATGTTACTTGCGGCATCACACTGCAGGCTCCGTCGCCACGCGGTGCTCGTATTAGCGACTTCGCAGCGAATGTCTGAAAGGAGGTGATCCTTTTATCTCGGGGGCTACGGCCCCCGTTTTTGTTGGTTTTACGAGGATCCTATGGCTACTGAAGTCGATATCTGCAATGTTGCTCTTGCTCGATTAGGTGATGAGGCGACTCTTACTTCGATTGATCCTCCAGAAGGGTCAGCGCAGGCCGACCACTGTGCGCGTTTCTATCCGATCTGCAAGGACAAAATCCTGCGTGAATATCCATGGAGCTTCGCCGTCAAGCGCAAGACTCCAGCAGAACTTTTAACGGAGCCTCTTGGAGAAGATGAATATGCCTTCATGCTCCCAACAGACTGTTTGAACCTCTTGAGTGTGCATATTCCAGGCGAATCTCGATCGCGATGCGGCCTGACGGAATACACCGTTGAAAATTTCCAAAATGCTCGTGTGATTATTTGCAGAGAACCGTCAATTTGGCTTCGTTATGTGTCAGACGAAGTCCCTTCGCAGGCATTCCCTACAGATTTCTGCGATGCCCTTTCTTGGCTGCTTGCCTCTTATCTCGCCGGTCCTATGATCGCAGGTTCTTCAGGAGCCACTATGGCAGCGAATTACATGAAGCTCTATGAAGAGGCTTTAGGCAAAGCTATGCAAGCTGATGCACGCAACAACAATCGCCGTTCACATGCGCGAACGGTCTTCATGCCTGACACCGATCAGGACGGAGGTGTTTATGGCTTCAACTAAGGTCCTGCAGAGATCGTTTACTGGCGGGGAGATTTCCCCGCAAATGTACGGACGTATTGACGACGCGAAGTATCAAGCCGGGCTTGAAATTTGCCGGAATTTTGTTGTTCTTCCACAAGGACCGGTGGAGAATCGCGCGGGTTTTGCCTATGTCAATCACGCAAAATACTCGAACAAAAAGTGTCGATTGATTCCCTTTACGTTCAATAGTGACCAGACGATGGTCATTGAACTTGGAGATAAATACGCCCGTTTTCATACTCAAGGCAAGACTCTTATGAATGGCGATGAGCCATACGAAATTAAGACGCCGTGGACATCGGCCGATGTTTTTGATGTTCATTATGTGCAGTCTGCTGACGTTGTGACGCTTGTGCATCCTGCGTATGCACCTGTCGAACTGCGTCGATACAGTCTCACCGATTGGCGTATCGAGAAATTGAGCTTCAACCCAACGCTTTCTGCGCCAACGGGGGTAAAAGCAGAACGAAATGCAAAGGCTGCAGATGATAAGAATGAAAACAACTACACGTTTGAGTATCGGGTTTCATCGCTCAATGCAGATAAAACAGCAGAAAGTGAGGCTTCAAAATCTGTGCCTGTTGTGGCCAATCTTTATGCATACGGCACGACGGTCAAGATCAGTTGGAATGCAGTTGCAGGGGCATCTTGGTATCGTGTCTACAAGAATCAGGGAGGCCTTTACGGTTATATCGGCGATACGGATGGAACATCCATCATTGATGACAACATCAAAGCTGATACGAGCATTACTCCACGTCGTTATGACGACGTCTTTAAACAAGCAAAGGGCATTATCAGTGCAACGGTTACGAATGGCGGAGCTGGTTATTGGCCTGCGGGGATCGCCCCGCTGCCTAAGAATTTCCTAGAGACGTTCAAGGACAAGTGCAGGACTGACAGGTACAAATTTAAACATGATGAAGCCGGACACCATTTCAATCCCAGTATCACGTATAAGGATGGGGCTCTGATCATTCAGTCTGGGTGGGAATCTGGATCTTTCTCTGGGTCTCTAATGAACCCAGAGATTGCAATTGTCGACGGCGACCATCCAAAAGAAAATGGGCCTGGTTCTGGGGCTGATGTTTCTTGGGAATTCACGAGATCAACTGAATCTAGAGAAGGATATACGTCGGATGAGACATATACTGAATATCGATATACAGTAAAAATTACAAGCATTACCGTGAATAATTCTGGGACGAATTACAAAAAGCCGTATTTAAGAATTCGCTTTGATTTTGCGCGCTCTAAAGATTGGTGGTACGACCGAATTCTTATTCCCCTAGAAGTTGTTGAGTCACCTACGTGTAATATCACTGACACCACCGGATTTGGTGGTGAGGTTACGCTCGGCGTCGCTGATGGGAAGATTGTTTCTGCAACGGTACGGAGTGGCGGGCGTGGTTACACGAATCCTCAAGCTCACATTTATTCGGCGAGTGGCGCAGGCGCTTCTATTCGCTTACAGGTCGGCGATGCCGGAGACTATCCGGCTGCAGTTGGCTATTTCGAACAGCGCCGGTGCTTTGCGGGTATGCGTAATGATCCCCAACGCATTGTGATGTCTCGTTCCGCAACTGAATCTGATTTTTCCTATTCGTTGCCAACTCGTGATGAAGATCGTATTTCCTATGCGATTGCTGTCACTCAGTTCAATCAGATTCGACACATCATTCCATTGTCGCAACTTCTACTGCTGACATCTGGTGCCGAGGTTCGCATTGACTCTCTTAACTCCGACTCTCTCACACCGACGTCTTTCAGTGCTCGAACACAGGCGGCTGAAGGTGCCTCCAACGTGCAGCCAGTGATGGTCAACAATAATCTTATCTATTGTGCGGCTCGAGGTGGTCATGTTCGCGAATTTGCATATCAGTATCAGGCTGGTGGGTTTGTTACATCTGATCTCTGTCTGCGCGCACCTCATCTTTTCGACTTCAAAACGATACAGGACCAAACTTTCTCAAAAGCACCTGTACCGATGCTTTGGTTTGTTTCTTCAGACGGCACCCTCCTAGGGCTTACGTACATTGCTTCTGAGGGAGTTGGGGCATGGCACCAACATCAGACAGACGGCGCCTTTGAGAGCTGTGCCTGTGTTGCCGAAGGTGATGAGGATGTCCTTTACTGTGTTGTTCGTCGAGACAATCAACGCTTCATTGAACGTATGGCGAAGCGTAACTTTGACAGTCAAGCTGACGCCTTCTTTGTTGATTGTGGAGGAACATACCGAGGAAATCCAACGACGATTGTTAGCGGGTTAACGTGGCTTGAAGGTAAAACCGTATCAATTCTGGCAGACGGTGCTGTGCTTCCTCAACAAATAGTCAGCGATGGAAGAGTTAACCTTGAAGTCCCAGCGTCTGTTGTTCATGTAGGACTGCCATATACCAGTGATCTGAAGACTCTCCCTTGCGTCCTGAACGATTCGAGTTATGGATCTGCTCGGCAGAAGAATGTGACGAAGGTCTATCTACGAGTCTACCGTTCCTCAGGGATTCAAGCCGGCCATTCTTTTGATGATATTGCTATGGTTGAATACAAACAGCGTAAGGCAGAACAACCAGGAGATCCCGCTGAACTTGTGACTGGAGAAATTCCATTGCAGCTCAAACCCTCATGGACAGATTCCGGTCAGATCTGCGTTAGACAGGAGGATCCTCTGCCTGTAACAATACAAGCGGTCACCGGGATTATCTCGGCTTGATTTTTCGGCGTTCATAAAGCGAGCCGGTAGGGAAGTACCTTTCGAGCATCTCGAGAGGTATTTTCTATGAATGAAAACAGAGGTTCGCTGAGCTTCCTAAACGTTGATGTCTACCGATCATCACCATGGGACTCGTATGGGACTTTTCGATCTGGAGCCGGATCGTATTCCTGGAATGCCCCTGTTCAAACATCAATGGGGCAGCAGCAGTCTTCGGCCACGAAAGGCATGACGCAAGTTGAAGCGACCAATTCCATTGGTGAAGGCATCAAGAGCATGCCGAACTTCAACAACTTTGTCCAGGGGATGAAAATCGGTTATCAGGGCGTTAAAGATACGCTTGGCCCGTTTCTCTCTTATCGCAAAGCAAAGCAGCAGAAGGCGATTCTTGGCATGCAAGCCGAGCTTCTGGATATGCAGGCGCGAACGTATCAGACGGCCGCGGATGATGCCATGCGTGCAGGCATGCAGCAAGCTTCAGCAATTTCCTTCCAAACTGGACAGCAGAAGTCCTCGGCTCGAACTTCCATGGCCGCACATGGTGTGCGTGTTGGGGCTCAGGGTTCAAGCGCAGAAGTTTTAACGGATTACGACATCTCGAAGGAGATTCAGGTCAATCAGATCATGGCGAATGCCGTCGCGCAGTCTTTCGGATACCGCCGTGCTGCCGTAGGCGTCTCAAATAAGGCTTTGGCTGTTCGCTCTGCGCAGAAATCCATCACACCTTGGGCAGCAGCGATTACGACGATGGTACGAAGCGCAATGGAATCCTCCGACATGATGGGCAGCATGTCTGGTGGCGGAAAAGGCGGTGGTATGAGCGGAAGTACCTGGCAGAACTTTGGCTCCTTCTTTGGTAAGGGTGCTGGCAAAGCGGCCGGCGGCATGAGCGCCGCTAAATAAGGAAGATATGGCTATTACTGTTCCGAAAAATCCATTCAGTATCAATGTTGCTATTGGTTCGACGGAAAACATGGGAGGTCTTCAAGCGGCTCCCAAAACAGAGTTCTCACAGGACGCATTGGCACAGAGCGTAGTAGAGAGGTTCGACAAATTCTCTCAGACTGTGGACAAGTGGCAGAGCGAACTTGATCAGGTTCGCGCCAAGGATTTGATTACTCAGCTCGAAGAGAAGCGCCTTGATCTTCGTTACAACAAAGATTCCGGCTATCAAACCCTGTTGGGGATTAATGCTCTTGAACGTCCGGATGGGAAGAGTCTTACGGATGAGGTGAGTGCAAATTTCAAAGAGACATACGATGCGATTCGTTTGAAGGCAGGGAATCCACGGCAGCGTGCCGCATTGGATGCTTACTTTCAGGATGCGTCAGCCAAATTGAGAAGTGATGTTGGCTCTTGGGAGTTCAAACAAGCACAGGTCTATCAAGTGGATCAGGCTCAGGCGCAATTTCGGTTGGGCATGACTCAAGCGCTTTCAGACGATCCCGAATTGCAAGCTTCAGGAGAGGCCGTAGTTCGTGACGCCGCTTTGACAGTCGCACGAATTAGCGGCAAGACGGTCGACATGGCTAAATATATGGGGCCGATTCATGCCATGCGTATCTCCAAGATGGTTGACGATCTGTCCCCTATGGAGGCAAAAGCATATCTGTCGGTGCATCGGGATGAGATGTCGGCCGACCAAATCGTGCAGGCTGATAAGTACGTCCGGGCAGGGCTTCAGGATCAGAAGGAAAAGCGTATCGCGGCGAGCATTCTGAAGTCGGCTAAATCAGAGTCAGAAGCCCTTAAAGCAGTGGCTGGTCAGGATGAAAAATCTCGTGCTGGTGTAGAGAGAATCGTGAAGAAACACTACGCCCTTGAAGATGCAATCAAAAAAGAGCGTCTCTCAGAGATCACGGATGCGGTTTGGAATTTCGTAGCGGACAAAGTTTCGAAAGGCGAGGAAGTGACGATTCCCACCACTTTGATGGAAGATCTTCGCGAACTTGATCCTAAGGGATACCTGTCACTGAATACTTATATTGGCAAGCTTGAGCGTGGGGAATCTGTAAAAACAGATATGACGACATGGGGGATGTTAGAACGCATGTCTGCTCAGGATCCAGAAAGTTTTGCCAATCTCAATTTGAATTCTTTTGCTGATCGAATCAGTCCTACTGATTTAAAAGGGCTTAAGCGAACTCAAGAACAGTTATCGAATGAAGACCGAAAGGCTTACCTGAGCGACGTGAAATCGTTAGTGAAGGCAAATAAAAAACTGAAAGCACGTTGGCCGGAGGTTTTAAATGCGGCTGGCGAATGGTTCGATTATCAGGCGCAACAGTATCAGAAAGGTGTCATACCACGAGATGTTCTTGAGCGCGGCAAAGCGGGGATCGTATCTAGGCTGGAGGGTTCTGGATGGTTCTCTGATGATCCTTATGCCTTTGAGGCGATCAATTCCGGTGCAGTAACGGATATTGCTTCGGGGCTTTTCCGTGGTGCTTACAAAGTATCTGGGTCTGATGCTGACAACAAGACATTCGTTCTCAAAAAATTTGGCATTCAGCTTGATTCACTGTCGAAGGAACAAAAAGCCGTGGCCGATGCGTTGCGCCGTGGCTATGGATGGCCGCCAGAAGTGATGGCTCAAGCCTTGAGAGAGCTTGAGAAGCACCGTAAGGCATCCAAATATGCGTCGAACGCACAGATCACTAATGAAGATATATCGAACATGTGCGCGGCCATCATTTTTCAGAATCCTCAGAAGGCAAAGTAATGGCTCAGATTACCGTTCCCGGCAGCACTGCAGAATCTACTAACGTCACTCCTGTCTCCGCGGAGGTGCCAACAGGCGTGACGCTTCCTGAACAGATTGGCGACTTCACAGCACAAACGAATGCGGCCGAGCCGTCAGGGCCAACTGTGGATGCTGCGCAAGATCTTCCGATTGAACAACCGGAATGGAACTACTTTGATGATCAATACGAAATTCGTCGCATGGCGGCAGATGCACTTGATTGCGGCGATTCGCAAAAGGCTATTCGTGTGGCGGCGCTTGCTGAGCACTACAACCGTTCACAGCTTGAGGTAGAACTCAACCTTGATCGAGAAGAGAAACGCCTGCAGCGCGAACAGACCGAAACGTTGCTTGCAGATTTGCCGACCTCGAGTCGTTATTTTCAGGAGAACCCACTTGAAGCGCCAATCTTCAAAAATGATCTGAAACCGCTGGCACTGATGGAGAAGCAGTTTGGGAGGCTCGGATCGGCACAGTCATGGAAACCTGAAATTGATCCGCACACCAAACCTTCTGGAACATTCAGCCGTGAAAAGCCACTGCGTCTTGGCGACGATGAATCCACTGGGGATGAAGAACTTGACGAACGTATTCAGCTCGTAAAGAGACCTGGTGACTATTTGTCTGACACCGTTGGACATCTTGGTGATTGGTACAAAGTTGGCACGCTTCAGACAGAACAAGGACTTCTTTGGAATCGTGCGCGTCAAGGCTTCACGCGGATTGATGAACATCTCCTCAGTGAGGATCGTCGGCTCGAGTCGGAAATGAAAACCCTTACGGGAGACGCCGAAGGAAATGCCATTTATGAGGCTGCTGTTGTAGTTGGTCAAATGGTTTCTTCAATGTTCTCGGGAAGTGGTATTGAAGGAGCGGCCAAAGGTGCAGCGGTCGGAGGTATGTCTGCTTCCGTCATTCCTGGTATTGGCACTGTGGCAGGTCTTGTCGGCGGGTCAGCGCTTGGTGCAGCAACACAGTCCACTTTTGATGTCGAAGCAGGGTCTTCTTACCGTGACATGTATATGGCTAAGGTTGATCCGGCTGCTGCACGTTGGTTGTCGACTGGAGCAGGGGCTGTCAACTCTCTTATAGAAATGGTTGGCATAAAGGTGCTTGGCTCCGCCGCCAAGCCTCTGCTTGGTACCTTGATGACAAAGTATGGGGCAAAGACCGTGAATGCCGCACTTGCCACGCCGACGATGGGAACAGTTCTGAAGCATGCGGCATTGGCCTATGCAGGAGGTGTTGGTGAAGAGGTCGCAACTGAAGTCATGCAGGAAGGCGTGAATATGGCGTCCGAAGAGATAGCTCGCCTTTATGCCAATGGAAACTTTGGTGCAGTGAATGGAGAGGCACTCTTTGATCGATTGTCTGAAATCGCTTGGAAGACGCTGCAGGCTACGGCAGTACTTGGCGCTTTGGGTGGTGGTGCTGCAGTCGGCGTTGGCGCACATAAGGTACATCGTGCAAACCAAACAAAAGAATTCTTTGAGACAGCAGCACAGGCTGTGCCGCAGATGGAGTCTATTCAGACGGCTCCAAACAAGATTCAGGCATTAATCGCTCGTCAGGCAGATGCAGCAGGAGCGCCGACCACTTACATTGACGGAGCAGAGTTCCGTCAGGCAATGATTGATCAAAACGTCTCTATGACTGATCTACGGCAGATTGCGCCAGAAGTCGCAGATCAGGTTGAAGCTGCTGCCGATCTGGGAGTCGATGTTGAGGTGTCGACCTCTGAGTACGCTACTAAATTCGCAAGTACACCGCTCGGACAGCGTCTTACAGATCATGTTCGTCTTGCTCCAGATGCCTTGAGTGTGGCAGATCTAATCAAGGTTGATCAGGCTCGCAAGGATCTCATGAAGCAGATCGTGAAGGCATCTTTCGATGGCAATGAGCAGAAACTTGCCGATCGGTTCTTAGATTCTGTCGAAAACCGACAGTGGCGTCAGGAGAGCTCACGTATCGAAAAAATGCTTGCCGCACAGATTCATACTGTCGCTCCACATTTTCAAAAGGCGGAAGTTCTCACGCAGGCTCGACTTGGTGCGTCAATGGTGACGTTACTCGCTCAGCGCTCGGGCATTCCAGCCGAACGGATTGGACAAATCATGCCGACGATCCTGGCGAAGCATACCTACGTGAACCAAAAGAAAATGCGTCAGTGGTTACGCACTGACGCATCTCTACGCCTTGAGAACGTTTATGACTCCGGGTCCAATTCCCTTCGGGGCTCTCAAGGCGTTATGGGGAATACCATACTCACAGAATTGGATCTTGTCAAGGCAAAGGAGAAAGTTCCGGGCTTTTACCAGGTTGTGCATGGGCAGGATGGGGTGACCGCACAGATGAACGGCACGAGTCCCCAGGAGAAGTTGGCGCAGGAGGTGGCCGCTTGGGAGAAGCAGATAGATCAGATGCAGAGCAAACCTACTCAACCTGTGCTGATGCTTAAGCAGACACCGTTAGTGATGCATTTGGTTGGTGCGGATTTTCATGAGCTGAAAGCGCATCCGCACGTCTTTGATGGGTTTTTCCCTTGGGCTGAAAGGTCAAGCGCTACACACCATTCACACCCTGAGATGACGCGTGAGGTCCTGAAACAGCTACCTACAGCGCTTGCTGATCCAATCGCCATCTTCAAGGACGACCGTCGACAAGGTTCTTACACATTTATGCTTGAGCTTTTAGACGCAAAGGGGAAAACGGTGGTTGTTCCCATCCAGTTTGAGGCGCAAGGTTACTACGGCACCATTAATCTGGTTAAAACTGCATTTGGTAAGAAAAACGACTTGTTCTTTAGTCTGCAAGAACAAAATGATGCAGTTGTTTATGCAAATACCGAAAAAATAAAGCGCTGGAACCTTAACTCCAGGACCAATCCCTTTCGCGGTTCCAACGCTTCAGGTAACAGAGTACTCACCGAAGATGACCTTGTCAAGGCCAAGGAGGCATTTCCAGGGCTCTATCAAGAGAGTAACGCGGGACAACGCGGCTCCTTCAGTCCTCTGACAAACACCATCGCTCTTACACCGAACGCTGATCTCTCGACTTTTGCCCACGAAATGTCACATTGGTACCTCGCGAACTTGATTGAATTTTCAAAGCTCGACGGCGTGGATATCAGTGTGACAGAGGACGTCGAGACACTACTCAAGGAGTTCGGCCTCAAGGACGTCGCCCAATGGGATGCTTTGGGGTTTGAAGGACAACGGAAATTTCATGAACGCTTCGCCTATCAGGCAGAGGTCTATCTGTCAACTGGTCATGCACCGACGCGAAGCCTTGAGCGGTTTTTCGCACGCTTTGCATCATGGATAAAGAGTGTTTATTTGCAGTGGTCAGGAGATGCTCGTGCGGCTCTGAGCGCTTCTTATCAGGCGGAGTTCGGTGAAGATTTGCCGGATATCTCTCCCGACATGAAACGTGTTTTCGACCGTATGCTCGTGGCGCAGCGTGATCTTGATTTGGCTGAATCTGCAAATGGCCTGAAACCGCTCTTTGATCAAAAACCAGAGGACATGCCGGAAGATCAGTGGCGCGAGCTAATGGCCGCACGTGATGAAGCAACAGCACGGGGCGAAGCGAAGCTCTTTGAGGCACAGGCAAAGGACGAAAAGTGGTATGTCAATGCTCGGCTGCGGAGTGCTCGTCGTATTGATCGTGAAGCGAAAGATTATCGCGACAGAGTTGAGGAAAAAGTTCGTGCTCGTATCAATGCCAGAAAAGAATTCGCGGCATTCGATGCCCTTAAATCAGGTGGCAAGGTTTTTGGTATTGAGAACTTAAAGATTGACCCTGAAAGTTTGGATGGCCTGGGGCTTAAACCTGCTGTGGTGGCGAAGCTTCAAAAACTTGGTCTAACAAAGAAGTCTGGGTTTCCAATTACGGCGGCCAGGCAACTGCTTCAACCGATTGCCCGCTTCAAAACAAACGAGCAGTTAGTGGCAGGTTTAATTGCTGGCAGCAAAGATCGAGAGAAAATCATTCAAGATGAGACATCTCGCATCTGTTTAGAAAATAAGAGTGATTACTTCGATCCCATAAAGAAAGAGGAGTTGATTGAGAAGGCGATCCATTCGGAGGCTCGCGGCCGTATGGTTGCGACGGAGCTTAAATACCTCGCCGGCGACAAGACTATGAGTGCACGAGTGATTCAGGAGGCAGCTCGCCAAGTTGCACTCGAGCGGTTTGAGCAAATGCGGGCAGGGAAGATCAATCCGAAGACCTTCATGGCGGCTGAATCTCGAGCTTCGCGCGAGGCTTACTCAAAACTCGTTGCCGGGGATCGGTTGGGGGCGGCCATGGCAAAACGTCGGCAGCTTCTCAACTATGAGTTCGCACTGATGGCGATCGACTTTAAACGTACGATGGATCATCTCTCCGATTTGCGCAAACAGATTTTCAAGAGCGACAAGGAGCTTGCAAAGACTAGAGATATCGATGTAATTGCCGTGGCTCGCTATATCCTCAATGCTTCTGGTTTTGGTCGTATCCACCCGAAGGACATGAACGCTAATGCCCTTGAGAAGACTATCGAAAAGTTTAAGAACAACGATGCGAATAAGTTTGAAGAGTACAAAGCAATTCTTGCACCGTACGGCTATTCACCAGGGCGCAATTATGACTGGCGAACTTATGCAGTCGCAGATGTTCGAGCAATCCTGCAGCAGGTGAACGATTTTTGGAAGAAGGCAGGAGATGACCGTGCTGTGCTGCTTCATGGCCGCCGCAAGAATCTCACCGAGGTTGTGGATGAGCTAGTAACTCATATTGATAATGGAAAGGACATCTTCTCGGCGGGGGCAAAATCTGCTGTTACGCCCATGGAGAAGCTGCGCTTTCACTATTTGGGGTGGAAGGCAAGCATGATGCGTGTTGAATCCTGGTGTCGCATTATGGATGGAGGCCGCGCAGGGATCTTCTCGAAGTACATCTATCAGCCCGTCGAAAATGCTGTCGTACGTTACAAGAACGAGAACATGGAATATCAAAGGCGGTTTGGAGAAATTCTCCAATCTGCTGAGAAAGAATGGGGACAGTCCGACGCGATTGAGGCTCCAGAAATTAACTACACCTTCAATACAAAAGCTGAATTGATGGGTGCAATTTTGCACACTGGGAACGCCTCAAACAAACGTAAGTTGCTCTTGGGTGGGCGTGGTATTGATGACAATAACGTGCGTCACGCCTGGGCTGCCATTAAGGAGCGCGATGACGGCACGCAGTATGTCGACACCTCGGCATGGGACAGTTTTATCAATCGCATGTACGTGCAAGGGCGGGTTACGAAGGCCGATATGGATGCGGTTCAAGCGATCTGGGACCTGCTTGAGGAAACTAAGCCAAAAGCACAGGCGGCCTACATGGAAATGTACGGGTATCGCTTTGAAGAGGTGCAGGCAACGTCCGTAGTGACACCCTTTGGTACCTACCGAGGAGGCTATGTTCCGGCGGTGACCGATCGGTATCTCTATCAAAAGCGAGATGCGCAGATGAAACAGGAGGAGCTTGAGAGATCAAACTTTCTCACGTTGATGCCTGTTCACAAACCAGGGTTCTCAAAAACACGCGTTGAGGATTTCACGCAGCCGTTACAGCTCAATGTGGCGGCTTACGGCATGCATATTGCGAAGGTTCTTCGATTTGCAGACATTGCTCCTGCCGTCATGCAGGTCGACAAGATCATTACGAATCACAGATTCCAAGATGCTATCGCTGCGCATAATCCGAGATTGGTCTCACAGATGTTAAAGCCGTTCCTCACGCGCGCAGTTGGTCAAACGGTATCTGATGGAAAAATCGGTTGGGTTGACAGAACGTTCAATCACTTGCGCGGTCTCGCAGGCATGAACGTGATGTTCTTAAATTTGATCAATACCTTTCAGCAGTGGACGGGTTTCAGCATTGCAGCCTCAAAAGTGCCAGCTTCATTAATTGGTCGTGCTTTTAAAGAATATGGCCTAGCTCCTAAGGAGTGTGCGGAGTTCGTGAAGGCGGCATCCCCATTTATGCGGCAGCGCCTTGATAACTTTGCCTATGAATACCAATCGACAATAGAGGAAATAGGTAACCAACAAGTTCAAAAAATTTCTCAAGTGCAAGGCTTAGGCAACAAGGCGGCCGCCGTTTGGTCGAAAGGGGCGCCAGTTCGCGATATGGTCAACCGCCATGGGTATATTCTGCAGACGCTTGCACAGTATCCGATTGACGTCTCTGTCTGGAAGGCGGCTTACGAATATAACTACAGTCATGGCATGTCACACGAAGAAGCCGTACAGGAGGCTGATAGCGTTATTCGAACGACGCAGTCTGACTTTAATCCCGAAAACGTATCTGCAATTGAAGCTGGTTCTGCGCTGAAGCGCTTTTTCCTGGTTTTCTACAATTATTTCAATATGCAGTACAACCTGCTTCAGGAGCGTGCGGCATTCCGTAAGGCCACGAAGCAGTATGGACGTTTTGCTCTTGATGCAATATTGATCGTCTGGATTCCCTCTGTGGTTGGGAAGCTTATTACTGATGCACTGATGGGAGGCAGTGATGATGACGACGATGCCCTCGATGCATTGGACATCATTCAACTCACAGTAGGTGAACCGTTAAAGGGGACTATTTCAATGGTCCCTCTTGCGGGACAAATTTCAGCGTTTGCAGGGGCAAAGATGGCGCAAGCGGGATCTGTGACTGCACAGGCGATTTGGGGGAAGTCTCCTTATGTTGGTCGTGTCGGATCCGCACCTGCCATCATGTTGATGGAGGGTGCGATTTCAGGAGCATCCGATATTGTGAGAATCATTAACGACGACGAGAAAGTTAATGGCCGAACGGCGGCTCGCAACATCCTTGATTTGACGGCAGTAGCAACAGGTATGCCTGTGGGTGGCCTCAAACGTCCAATTGGCTACATAGCGGGGGTGGTCTCTGGCGACATTGATGAACCTGAAACGGCGCTGCAGGCTGTGCGCGGTCTTGTCGGAGGAAAGTAGCCGTCCATAAAGCTCGTTGATTATGCAAGAAACTCACTTTTAAAAGAAAAGGAGTTCCTTGCATGGCTATCAGCACAGAAGTCCGTCGCGCGGGGCCTTACCATGGCAACGGACAGCAGACGGAGTTTCCTTTTAATTTCAAAGTATTTGACTCGTCTCAGGTTCGCCCAGTGCTTTCCGTTGACGGAGGGAAGACAGAAACAGTCCTGCCGTCAGCGGATTTTGTAGTTACGCTTTCAGTTGATCAGGATGTGAATCCTGGCGGTGCGGTCGTCCTTGTATCTCCATTACCTATTGGCAGTATCCTCACCATTATTTCTGCGGTTCCATATCTGCAGCCGGTAGTGCTGACAAATCGAGGCGGGTTCTATCCTGACATCCTTAATCAGGCCCTTGACCGTGCAACGGCTCAAATTCAACAGCTCGCGGAGAAGCAAGAAAGGGCATTGACGGTCCCCGCTACCACTGAAAAAACTTCAGAGCAGTTGATACAGGAGCTTTGGCAAGTAAAAGACAGTGCGGCAGCATCAGCTTCAGCATCCGCATCGTCGGCAAAAACTTCAGCCCATTTTCGCCAGCGCGC